>Ga0307432_1000351_pt1 | contig 37452 bp, 37 predicted proteins | sample SalMarWE160150MG_FD_202158 | JGI IMG/M metagenome (GOLD analysis project Ga0307432, IMG submission 202158) | Salt marsh sediment microbial communities from the Plum Island Ecosystem LTER, Massachusetts, United States - WE1603-150 | ecosystem: Environmental > Aquatic > Marine > Intertidal zone >...
GAGCGACCCCACTTGCTACAATCTTCCCAGTATCCCAAGGCCTGCTCAACTTGCTCCGAGGTGCAGATGCCCAACTCTTTTACTTGCTTACCCAATTCTCTCGCTTGCTTGGCCTCCAAAGGTATTTCCATTATCTTTACCATGCCCTTAGTATAAGCAGAGGCTTTGATCTTGGCGTGTTTTTTGAGAACATCGTCGATCTTGTCCTGTGTTGTGCACCCAAGCTCGACGAGTGCCTGTCCTATAGAGATATAGCGCTGCCTCTTGCTACAGTCTTCCCAATACCCCAAAGCCTCCTCAACTCGATCAGGAGTACAGAGGCCTAATTCCTCCACTTGCTCACCCAATTCTCTCGCTTGCTCGCTTCCAGCGGGGATCCCCATTATTTTAGTTATGCTCTTACTACAAGCCAAGGTCCGCTCATCAGGCCGTATTCTTAAAATGGTGTCGATCCAATCACGTGTAGCATAGCCCAGCTCAACGAGCGCCTGTCCTAAGGAGACAAAACGCTGTCTCTTGCTGCACGCTGTACAGTATCCCAAGGCCTTCTCAACTTGCTCCGAACTAAAGATGCCCAATCGCTCCGCTTGCTCCGAAGTAAAGATGTCCGCTTCCTCAGCTTCCTCCCCCACTTCCGCTTTGGCTTGATCCTCCGTGTGTACCTCGGGTTGTTCCTCCAATTGCATCTCGTCCTGCTCCGCTTGCTCCGAAGCAAAGATGTCTGGTTCCTCAACTTCCTCCCCCACTTCCGCTCTGGCTTGGTCCTCTGCGTGCATCTCGGGTTGTTCCTCCAATTGCATCTCTTCCTGCTCCAGCCCTTGTTCCTGCAGATGGTTATCTCCTGCTGGTGTTACCATCATCCTATCTGTGCTCTCACTATAAGCAGTTGACCGATCTCTGGTTTGCAATTGGAGAACTCTGTCGATGTCACGCACGGTAGTGAAGCCCAGCTCGACAAGGGCCTGACCTATAGGGATAAAACGACCCGTCTTGCTGCAGTCTGCGCAATAATCTAACGCCTGCTCCACTTGCTCCGAGGTGCAGATGCCCAGTTCCTCCAAATACTCCCCGAAAAGCTTTTCTACCACTTTCTTCTCTCGCATTGATCTCGCTCAAGCACTGTTTCTAGCTTCCTTTCCGCATCCATCAACAGCTTTCCGCGTTAAAACCTTCACTCCTATTGCACGCATCCTGTCATCTGGTTAATCTTCAGAATCTTAGTAGCCCATGATACAAGACACTGCTTACTATAGGCTCTTCACTTTTTCCTCTTCCCGTCACCAAGCAATATGAGTAATTCTTCGGGATTATTGGCATGTGCCAATGCTGATTCTCTGGTTATCGTGCCCGAAATCACGAGCTTTTGTAATGACTGCTCCATGGTTTGCATGCTATCCTTCGTGCTGACCTGTATATATGTCGGAATTTGATATGCCTTGTTCTCCCGGATGAGATTGCTAATGGAATCAGTCCCTATCAATACCTCGAAAGCTGCAACTCTTCCAGAGCCATCGGCCTTGGGCAGCAAAGTCTGTGCCAGAACGGCCTCAAGTACCACTGACAACTGCATTCGCACCTGATCCTGTTGCCCCTGCGGGAAGACATCGATAATGCGATCCACCGTTTGACCGGAAGTGTTGGTGTGCAGCGTGGTAAGCACCAGGTGCCCCGTTTCAGCGGCGGTGAGGGCTGTGGCTATGGTATCCAAATCTCTAATCTCACCAACCAAGATGACATCAGGGTCCTGGCGAAGACAGTGCTTCAGCGCATTGGCGAATGCTCTTGTATCGTCACCTAGCTCGCGCTGGGAGATAAGGCACTTATCATTGCGATGAAGAAACTCTATGGGGTCTTCAATGCATATTACATTGCGACTATCGTTTTTATTTAGGTAGCCAATCATTGCCGCAAGCGTAGTGGACTTGCCGCTTCCTGTTGGTCCAGTTACAATGATGAGCCCTTTTCTTTTAAGCGCAAGCGATTTGCACACCCGCGGCAGCCCCAGCTCTTCCATTGTTGGGATGGTGTACGAAACATGACGAAACGCAAGGCTTAGCGTCCCTCGTTGTTGCGACACATTAACCCTGAAGCGGGCAAGCCCGGGAACACTATAGGCCAAGTCAAGCTCCAGGTCCTTATAGAACCTTTCTCTTTCGCCTTCAGTGGTTATATCCTCGAAGGCCTGCTGAACATCATCTGCCGAGCAGCCAGGGTACTTTTGTAACGGGACAAGCTCCCCATCAACACGAAGTACGGGGGGGCTAGGCACCCTCAGATGCAGGTCAGAAGCTTTACTTGTTACCACTTCCTGCAGCAGTTCTTTGATATCCATATTGTCAGCACACCTTGCTTCGAATAAGAGGAGTAAAAACGGCCTTTACTACCTCTTTTCGCACCATACAACTTGTTATCTGCTCGTGTTCAACTGGAATTATTCAGCCTCACTTATGAGCCTGCCGACGATTATCTCAGCGCTTCTGCTATCGGCTTCGGCCGTGGAGGTCAGAAATTTATCGCCTCCGCATCGCACTGCAATGTCAGAGGCGCGAATGTAAGCTTTGATAAGCCTTCCCAGTTTCTGTGGCATGGAATCGCCCGTTTGCGGATATCGTTAGTTGTGCTCTTCCCCTTGTTCGGTTGCAATGAGTACGTCCTCACGCTCCGCCAGCCACTGTTCAATGGTCTCTTTTCTAAACAGCCACTTCCTCCCCACTTTCAAAGCAGGGATTTGCCCCTCTCTGGCCATCCGATAGATTAGAGACCTGGATACTCTGAGGTACTTGGCGACCTCTCCGGTATTCATCAGTCTGGGTCTTCGTTCGATCAAATCTTGACTCAAGTTTGCTCCTCCCTATTTTCATTCACTAAGATACGACCAATGAGCGCGTTGATTTCGGCTTTGGTCTAATTCAAAACGTATAGTACATTCAATTGAGCATATTATAATATAACTGAACGCTATTGTCAATAGTGCACATTAAATACCTTTAACAATCGATTCAGCGCTTCACAGCGCACAAACCCGCTTAGGGATAATAATGGGCAATATTTGTGGTATACAGGCGGCATAGTGGCAGCGAGCAGTGTTGGAAGACTATTATCTTGAGATAATGTCAATATAACTTGGCGGGGCGTAATAAAAATAATACTGCGAAGCAGCTATAATTGGAAGAGTTGTTATCTGTAGTGGCTCATATTAACGAACACATCTTGTAGATAGCTGGGCCTCCTTGTGATACAATACGTTGCCTTCAGCAAATCGAGTGACAGAGGGCATATATCGAGAGTTGGTATGACGACTGTACTTGGATGGATATGAGGGTGAGGGCATAGTGTGGTGTGAACATGCCAAGTCTTCACAAGGAGGGGCACATGAAGCGAGGTATTACAAACGTTAAACAACAAATTGGATTTGCACTGACTACAGCCGTAAGATACTTCGGCACTACAAAAGAGCGGAAGTTTGAGAAAAAGCGGTCGACCCTGGGATATGTAACGAGTGAGCTTGACAGGTTAGACGAGATCGGGGCTACTGCAAGGCTGAAAAAGGCCGAACGCACCGGCATAATGAATGAGGTACATAAGCATCCCAAGGAGATGTCTGTATTCATCGAATGTGTCCATACGTTCAACCGTATCGCTGCTGGCATACACAGCAAAACCCTGGATGAGGAAATCATTTTCCAAACGTGGCCACCCAGATGGTTTGAACTACAGTGGGAGATATTAGAAGACTTGATCAGGCGTGAAGAAGAGGAGCAGCGAGAGCAAAAAGAATCCTATAGATATTTCGAATGGCTGGCTACCAGGAGATGTCCAGAGATTCGAGACAAGTATCCTGAATTTGTGAACGAGGACTGAACAGAGGCACATCTAGTCAGTGCTTTGTTGTGGAATCGTTACACTGTAACACCCCGAGTCCTGCGAGCGTGGTTGCCTACAGGAGCTGTCCCGTGGTTTTCCTGCGGTTATAAGACCGGGGCGGCGGCTCTGGCTCTGGCGCTGGTCCCGCGAGCTCTCCAAGCCTATTGGCCAGGTGTCGGGCCTCCTCCTTACTCAGAAAGCTGATAACCGGCCACGAACGGGGACGGCCCCGCCCCCTGTCGTCACTCAAAATCAATGCTATTTCACCTTCGGCATCGCTTTCGTTGGTGAAATCGCCACCCCGAGGATGTTTCAGCACCATCCAGTAACAATCTTTGGGGAGCCGTATTACCCCTTCTTTTTGCGTGTAGCGGCCGGTATATAATTGATGCTTCTTATATGACTGACGCTTCTTGTAAAACATACCCACACTCCAGTCGTGCATATATTTCAGATATAGTTTTTCAGGCCGATTCTAGTTTACATGAGAGGTTGAGCAAATGTCTAGCTCGCCCAATGGGCCTTACAATGCCAGCAAGGATGATAGGCACCGCCATAGGGGCATGAGCAATGGCTCGTTGGGAGGTGAGGTGGCAAATTGGGAATCAAATGGTGATTGGTGGCAGCGGTAGGATTTGAACCAACGGCCTTCGGCTCTTGCGTCCGTTCAAAGCGGAATCCATGCGGGTTGTCGTAGCACCTCCACGGACTGGTCATGGCGCTCTCATCGCATCATCTCCGCTAGCCATGTGTGGTTGCTGGTCCTGGCTCAGTGGCGTCTCTATCCACGACTTCCACCACAGGATTCGGAGGAGACGGCCCTCGGCAGATACCCTGGCGCCGATGCGGCTGGAGATTCTCTTGGTCGGGGTGTTGTTTTTCCCGACGGCCCACTTGCTCACGCATATTCCCTGCTCATATTGCTGCCGGCGGCTCTTGATGTCATTGTAAGAAAACAGCCCGGCACGCCGGTACTTGGGGTTGGCCCAGGCATTCCCCGACCAGCACTCGCGGGCGGCGAAATCGACCCTGAACGGAGGCCCTTTGAGACTATTCCTGGCCTGTTGAGTCATGGCGACCCAGACGATGTTGGCCAGTTCCTTGCCAACAAAAACGCACGATGCTCTGGCTCCGGCGTCCAGCCTTGCCCTGGCGTCATGAACGATCGAGCGAAACTCATAGCCTCTGGCCTCCAGGTCATCGACCTCCTCGTTGGTCGACAGGATGATGTGGCTCACGTCGTCGAACGGAGGTGTGAGGCTGGCATCTCTCAGGCTCTGGTCATGTTCGAGAACAGAAGCATAGAGGTAGTAGACCCGATGGACGAAGAGAAGTTGCAGTGCGAACAGAAGCGCCCGCCGCAGCAAGGAGGCCCATCCCTCCGTGCGGTAGACATGTTTCGCTCTGGCCAACAGCCTGGTAACATCTGCCATGGGAGCGTCCGCTCGGTGCCTGCATATTATAGCACGGTGAGGCCCGCCGAGCACGCGAGCGTAGGGCGTTGGGCATGTGGCCTCGTGGCGCGGTGCTATGCTTGGCGGCACACGTTAGAGGGATGGCCTGTGGCTACGGATGGGGGCCGTGTCATTTTCACCCACCTTAGAGGGATAGGGGGATGGGAGGGGAATGATTCGGCGGCAGGCTTGAGGACTGACGATGCACGCGCTTTCGGATGCTTGTTTATCTGTGGTGGCAGCGGTAGGATTTGAACCTACGACCAAGGGCTTATGAGTCCCCCGCTCTGCCACTGAGCTACGCTGCCAAAAGTCAAATCTAGATATAGTACAAACTATTTTCCGGTGTCGATAACCTATACAGGCTGATTCTCAGGATTCGAGGATCACCCTGGCATCCACCGCCACAGCACCATCGCTGTAGGCGAAGATGGGGTTAATGTCCAGTTCCTTTATCTCAGGCCTGCCATCGACGAAATCGGAGACCTTCAGAAGATAATCCTCCAGCACGGCGACGTCGGCAGGCTCCTGACCACGATATCCCTCCAGAATGGGATATCCCTTAATCTCCTTGATCATCTCCCTGGCATCCCTCTTGGCTAGCGGGACGATCCTGAAGGAAACATCCTTGAGCACTTCTACTAGAATGCCGCCAAGCCCGAACATGAGCACCGGTCCAAACTGAGGATCCTTGCTCATGCCAATAATGACCTCCACGCCCGGTCTGGCCATATTTTGCACGGATACCCCGTAGATGTTGGCACTGGGCTCGTTCTTCTTTATGGCGGAGATAATCTCATTGAAGGCTTTTCCTACCGCCTCTTCATCATCCAGACCCAGCTTCACCCCACCGGCATCGGTCTTGTGCAAAACATCGGGAGAGACTATCTTTAGCACTACAGGTAAGCCAATCTCCTTTGACAGTGAGATAGCCTCATCCCTGGTCTTGGCCAGTCCAATATTGGTGGAGTCTATTCCCGCCTCTTTCAAGATTTGCTTCGATTCAACCTCCGTTAGGGATGTTCTGCCGTCTTTTCTCGCTGAGGCAATTATATTCTCATAGCTCATTAACTACTCTCCTTATCTATGGCGGCCCCGATGGGATTTGAACCCATGATCTCCACCTTGACAGGGTGGCGTGTTCGGCCGCTACACTACGGGGCCAAGGGATATACTTACTGTCGATTCTATCGATAGGGGCTTGCCTTGTCAAGGTAAGCCCATTTTGGTAAACTGGTATTACTAGAGGTGGGAAAGATGGGGCGGCGAGATTACAGAAAGCGCGAGCTCAAGAAACCAAAAAAAAAGGCCAGGAAGCCGGGAGGCATTACTGTGCTTCAACCTCAGGGGCCAGTTGAGGTAATCAAAAAGAGGAAGAAGGAGAAGCAAGAGGAAGAGGAGTAATGGCCTCTTATCAGGCGCTTTATCGGAGTGGGGAGCTCGAGGAGCGGGTGGATCGCGCCCGAGAGATCCTGAGGAATTGCGAGCTTTGCCCCCGCCGTTGCAAGGTGAACCGCCTCGAAGGGGAAAAAGGCGTATGCCGTACCGCCGCAGTAGCGGTGGTTTCGAGTTACGGGCCTCACTTCGGAGAGGAAGCACCACTTGTCGGCACCTATGGCTCAGGGACAATCTTCTTCACCAACTGCAATCTGAGATGCATGTTCTGTCAAAACTACACCATCAGCCAGCTTGGCGATGGAAGGGTAGCAAGCAAAGGGGCGGTGGCAAGGATGATGCTTGCTCTCCAGGAGCAAGGGTGCCATAACATAAACCTTGTCACCCCCACTCATGTCGTCCCCCAGATTCTTGAGGCGCTTCAGATTGCTGCAGGAATGGGGCTGTCTGTCCCCCTGGTATACAATTGCGGCGGCTATGAGTCGGTGGAGACCCTGAAGCTTCTAGATGGCATCGTCGATATCTACATGCCCGATATGAAGTATTCCGATGAGAAAAACGGACGCAGGTTCTCTGGGGTTAAGAACTATCCATCGGTGAACCAGGCGGCGGTGAAGGAGATGCACCGCCAGGTTGGCGACCTCCAGATGGATGAGCGAGGAGTGGCGAAGCGCGGTCTGTTGATGAGGCACCTCGTTTTACCCAATGATATTGCGGGAACGGAGGGAGTAGTACGCTTCATCGCCGAGGAGGTCTCGACTAATACCTATCTAAATGTGATGGCCCAGTACCATCCCGCCCATCGCGCTTTCAAAATACCCGCGCTTTCCCGTTCCCTCTCGAGGCAAGAATTCATTGATGCGGTAAGCCTTGCCAAGGAACATGGCCTTGAGAGGCTGGATGGAGTAAAGTTTCGCACCCTTGCAAGGCTTCTTTAGAGGGTGAAAGATGTCTCAGCAAGAAAATCTTCATGCGGTGGTGCATGGGCTGGTTCAGGGGGTGAATTTTCGCTACTTTGTAATGCGTCACGCCGTAGAGCTAGGGCTCACCGGCTATGTGCGAAACGTCCTTCTAAATGGGACGGTAGAGGTCGTGGCTGAGGGGGAGCGGGACAAACTGGAGCAACTGTTGCGGTATTTGGAGGTGGGACCGCGCGCAGCAAGGGTGAAGAGTGTTGATGTAGATTGGTCGGGGTATAGCGGGGAATTCTCCCGATTCGATGTAAGGTTCTAGGAACTGTTGCTAGTAACCCTTTGCTTCGAAAATTGGTTTATTCCGTTCTCTCTGAACCTGTCGAAGTGGCCGTTCATGGTTCGACAGGCTCACCACGAACGGTTAGGGGCTCACCACGAACGGTTAGGGGCTCACCACGAACGGTATGTGCCACATCATTTTTCATTATTTTTTGGTGGGTAGCCGCCCATTACATTTTGTTCAATAAAGTCAGCGATTGCTGAGATATCCTCCGGAGAGAACTGAGTTATGTCGGCATCTAATGGCGCGTCGGTGACGACGGCGATGAGTTCATCGGGGGTACAGACAAGGCCGGTCTCTGATCCTTTTCCATGCACCTCGATCTTTGGCGCGCTGGCTTTCTTGAATCCCTCAGCTACCACAATATCAAAGTCCTCTCCTATGAGGTCCACTATCTCTGTGAGGGGGGCATCGTGGTCTTGAGGCCTGACCAATGCAAGCTTTTGGGGCGAGCTGATGACAACTGTATCGCTTCCGGCACGAATATGTCGCCAGCTATCCTTCTTTGCCTGATCCAGCTCAAAGCCTCGGGGGCTGTGCTTTATAGTGGCTACCCGATAGCCCCGCCCTTTGAACTCGGAGACCAGTCTTCCCACCAGCGTGGTCTTGCCGACATTTGACTTGCCCACGATACAAACAACGGGAGGCATGTCCTATTCCTCACTCCAATCAAGCATAAGCACCTGAACCACGTCTCCCGCTTTCATACCTTTAACATCCTCGGGAATGATGGCTAACCCATTGGCTCGGGTCATAGAGGTGAGGATTCCCGAGCCCTGCGGGCCGGTGAGTTGGGCAAAATAACGGTCGTTCTCCCTTCTCACAATTGCCCGGGCGAAGATGCGGCGACCATCGGTATTTTCGATACTGTTCTCCAGGATTGCCCTGACCGATGGCTTTGAGAGGTTCTTCTTGCCCATCATCTTCATGATGGCAGGGCGCGCAAAAATTTCAAATGTAACCATTGAACTCACTGGATTTCCTGGTAACCCAAGATGTGGCACCCCTTCGATCACACCAAAGGCGAGTGGCTTCCCTGGTTTCATACGCACCGTCCAGAATGATATCTCCCCCTGCGTTGCTAAAACATCCTTAACCAGGTCATAATCCCCCATAGAAACACCGCCGGAGGTAATGAGCATGTCTGCGTCAAGGGCACCTTTGATTTTTTCTATGATGTCCTCTACTCGGTCAGGGGTGACACCGAGGATTTTGGGGATGCCGCCATAGCGAAGTATCTGGGCGGCGATGCTGAAGATATTGCTGTTATAGATTTTCCCTTCAGGGAGGGGCTGGTCGATCTCTACAAGCTCATCGCCAGTGGCGAGGGTGGCTATCACAGGGCGGCGAATCACTCTCGCTTTTACCTTGCCTAGTGAGGCGAGCACCCCTATTTCCTGAGGGCGAAGAGGCGTTCCCTTCTGTAAAACCAACTGGCCCTGTGAGATGTCCTCTCCGGCGGGACGCATATCGTGTCCCTGCGGCACCTGGCAAAATATACCAATTTGCGAAAGTGGTTGCCCGGAACGTGTGGCCTCATCGGTGTCCTCGAATCTCACTACGCTGTCGGCACCCTTGGGAAGTGGTGCCCCAGTCATGATACGATATGCCGTGCCCGGCACGACCTCTCGCTCGGCAATGGTGCCAGCACGCACCTCGCCGATGACATCGAGGTAGACAGGCGAAGATTTACTGGCACCGAGGGTGTCCTCCGCCTTTACCGCATAGCCATCCATGGCGGAATTGTCCAGCGGAGGGACATTGATGGGTGAGTAGACTTCCTCGTCGAGCACCTGCCCCAGACAGTCCATGATGGGCTTCTCCTCGCTATCCAGTATATGGACATAACTGAGGACCTTGTCCAGGGCCTGCTCCACACTGATCATGCTGCCAAGCTCCTTACGATTGCGCCATCTGGCGTCGAATCTCCGCGTACTCCATCAGCCCCCACATTGCCCTTGCCGATTCTTCGGGGGTGGCATACATGGGGATACGCGCGTGGCGGTATAGATCATAGCCAACATCGACTCTGCCAGGGCGCCTGGCCGCAGCGGTACATACCAACGGCTTTCCGTATTTCTCCGGGACGGAGGTCACCGTATCCGACTCGGTGAGCAATTGGCTAATCCGTTCTGGTGTTACGCCCCAGCCGATCATGGGGCCGTGGGTGATTATGCCGTCAATGTAGTCGAGCTGTGCCAGGAGATCCACAATCAGGGGTCCGGTCATAGGGTCGCCACCGGCAGCGGTATCCACCGGGTTGGTCGGAACGGGGGCATGGGGCGGCAGCAACTCCATGAGGCGACGCTTGGTATCCGCATCAAATTCGGGAAGCTCCAGACCTAGCGAGGCGCAGGCATCGGCTGTGGCTACACACTGGCCGCCGCTGCCGACGATGGTTACCCGCTTGCCCTTGGGCAGCGGTTGCTGGGTGAGGGCTTCAGCCAGGTCGAAGGGGTGAGTCACCTCGTAGCACCTTATTACCCCGGCCTGCCGGCACGCCGCATCAAAGATTTCGTCGGAGCCAGCTAACGATGCGGTGTGGGAAAGAGTCGCCCGAGAGCCGACCGCGGTGCGTCCTCCCTTGAAGGCTATAATCGGTTTCTTCTTGACAACACGGCGGGCTACTTCGACAAACCTATGCCCTTCTTGTACACTCTCAATGTAGAGGACTATGGCGCTGGTGTCGGGGTCCTGTTCCAGGTATTCCAGATAGTCGGAAACATTGAGGCTGGCTTGGTTGCCGCTGCTGACGAACTTGCTAAACCCATAGCCTTTATTGTTTGCCCACTCAAACAAGTAGCCGCCGAGAGTGCCGCTCTGGGAGATGAAGGAGATAGACCCCAGCCGGGGCGCCCTGTAGTAGAGGAGATTGAGCCTGACGCGGGAGCTATATATGCCATTGCTGTTGGGTCCGACCATACGTATGCCAGCATCATGGGCGATCTTCACAACCTCGTCCTGTAGCTTCCTTCCCTCCTCGCCGGTCTCGGCAAACCCGGCTGTTATCATCACCACCCCCTTTACCCCCTTCTTGATGCATTCCTCCATGACCTGAGGCACAAGAGGGGCGGCCACGGCGATGACTGCCAGTTCAACATCATCGGGGATGTCAAGCACACTGGGGTATGTCTTGATTCCGAACACCTCAGGGCGGGACGGGTTTACCGGATAGAGGTGTCCCCGATAACCTGTTTCCAGTGGAAGGAAGAAGGCCCTACCGCCAAACTTGCCCAAATCTCCCGATGCGCCGATAACAGCTACAGACTTCGGTTCAAAGATGTGCTTTAGCTGCTTGACTACGCTTCTTTTCATAACCTTCGCCATAAAACAAGCCTCCTATATATTTTATATGGCTTCTTCATTCTTCAAGAGTGCCTGCGCCCGCTTCAGATCCGATTCGGAGTTGATATTGAAGAAACTCAGGAGTTCTGGGTCGAACTTCTTCAGTTCGGCATACTCGACGTACCTTACCTTCATCTGGTGAAAGAAGCCTTGGATCTGGAGCCTATCTTGCTTGAGCGCCGCTTCAATGCTTGCGAGGCAGTTCTTGGAATATACAGCATGAAGTGGCTCCACATTGCTATCCACTCTGGGTATGACAACATCGAAGCCATGAGACAGTTCCATAATATAGCGCAGGAGAGCGACGTTCAACAGGGGCATGTCACATCCAACAACAAGGCAATAAAAGCAGGGCGCAGCCCTGAGCCCCGAATAGATGCCACCCAGGGGGCCTTTGTCTGGATAGATATCGGTTACCTGTTTTACCCCCAGGTCTGGCAGGTTGTAAGTTTGCGAAGTAACCACGATAATCTCATTTTCTAGCGAGTAGAGCCGACCGATGACCTGCTGGATAAGAGATTGGCCCCCGATCTTCTCCAGAGCCTTCTCCCGCCCCAGCCTGATGCTCTTTCCACCGGCGAGAACGATCGATGTCATCATATCCATTTTAGCACCTTCCATGGGGAAAGGGAATTGCCCTGATTCATGTTAGTGGGTCTGGGGGCGCCTTGAGAGAAATCTCGCTCTGTATGTCATTCTGAGGGAGTGAAGCGACCGAAGAATCTCAAACAGATTCTTCCCCTTCACAAAGTGAAGGGTCAGAATGACAACGAGATTGCTTTATTTTTAATGACAATGGAGAAAAGAGAGACGATGTTTTTTCTAAGGTGCTGGGCGAGAAGATTTTCTTGACATGGCGGATTGGGGCACAGTATTCTGAGGCCTAGTTCGTTTAGGGAGGATAAAATGCAGCAGTTAAGCGCAAATGTATATGCGGAGACGGGCTTCAGAGGCTGCAACCCCGGCTTTGTAACGACGAAGGAAGGCATTGTCATGATCGATTCCCCGCAAAATCCCTCGGATGTCATGAAGTTCAAGGAGCAGATGAAAGGGAAGGGCGAGATACGCTATCTGATAAACACCGAGCCCCATGTCGACCACGTAGCGGGGAACTTCTTCTTCCCGGTCACAGTGATTGCCCACGATGGCTTCAAGGAGGCACTTTCGTCGCTTACCACAGATGGGATTAAGGAGTGGGTGAAAACTGGTGACCCCGACGGTGTATCGTTGATGGAGGGATATTTTTTGAGAAGGCCTTCCATCACCTTTACTGTACGCCTCTTTTTATACTTGGGTGATCATGCCTTCGAGGTGATCCATCTCCCGGGTCACACCGCCAGCGAGTCCGCAGTCTATGTCCCTGAGGAGAGGGTGGTATTCACCGGCGACAATATCTTCCACAAGGTTCAGACATTCCTCCACGAGGCGTACCCCGAGGAGTGGCTCCAGTCGCTGAAGAGGATAGAAGAGCTGGATGTAGATGTAATCATTCCCGGCCATGGAGAGGTTTGCGACAAGAGTTACATCAAGGAGCAGGCATCGTTCATCGAGGAGTGGATGGAGGCTGTGAAAGATGCGGTAAAGCAGGGGCTTACAAAGGAGGAGGCACAGGAGAGAATATCATTCCTCGACCGCTATCCCATGGATATCGGAATTGAGGCACTGGGCCCCGAGGTGCAGCGGTGGAATGTGGCACGGTTATACGATCTTTTGGCTTCTTGAGGCTTGCTAGTCCGCGCTAGCTGGATTGTCTCCGAAGACCTCAGCAATTTCAGTTTCAACAGCGTTGATAGATGCTATATTATTCGGATAATGCCCGGCAAACGCTTTTCCCTAACGCATATGGGCAGCCAGTATATTTCCTTGACAGGGGAAATTGGGGCAGAGTATGCTGGGATCTAGTTCATGTTAGGAGGGCAAAATGCAGCAGGTAAGCGCCAACGTTTACGTAGAGACGGGCTTCCGGGGCTGCAACCCGGGCTTTGTAACGACAAATGAAGGCATTGTTATGATCGACTCTCCGCAAAACCCATCGGATGCAATGAAGTGGCGAGAGCAGATGAAGGGTAAGGGGGAGCTCAAGTATCTGATTAACACTGAGCCGCATGGTGACCATGTGACGGGAAACTTCTTCTTCCCAGGGACGGTAATTGCCCATCAGGGCACGAGGGAGGCCCTTTCTTCTTTTGATTTAAATATGGTGATGGAGCGGATGAAGGTTATCGACCCCGAAGGCCTCCCATTCATGGAGGGATACAGTTTGAAAAAGCCATCCGTCACTTTCACCGAGCGCCTCTTCTTATATTTAGGGGAGCACACCTTCGAAGCTATTCACCTCCCGGGGCATACCGCCAGCGAGGTCGCAGTCCATATCCCTGAGGAGAGAGTGGTATTCACCGGCGATAATGTCTTCTATAAGGTTCAGACCTTCCTCCATCAGGGATATCCTGAGGAGTGGCTCCAGTCGCTGAAGAGGATAGAAGAACTCGATGTGGATGTAATAGTTCCTGGCCACGGTGAAGTTTGCGACAAGAGCTACCTTAGCGAGCAGGCATCATTTATCGAAGAGTGGGTGGAGGCTGTGAGGCAAGCGGTAAAGCAGGGGCTTACAAAGGAAGAGGCGCAGGCTAAAATATCCTTCCTCGACAGGTATCCCATGGGCATGGGGCTTGAGGCTATGGGCCTTGAAGTACAGAAGATGAATGTAGAACGTCTGTACGCTCTGCTAACAGCAAAGTAACTACCAATGGGGCAAGATAGAATCTACCATGCCTCAACTGGCATGCTAGGCTGCCCTAGGATCCTTGCACCTGAAAAGGCTCAGCGCTCAGCTCGTTCGACTTCTCAGTTTCTTTTCTACGGCTGCCCCACCGCCTGCACGCAGCTCCATTACAGGAACGTGCCAGAGCGTTGCGCCTGCAAGTGCCATTGGATAGGTGGCCGCGGCCATTGCCTCAGCACTCTCGGCTTCAATAACACTGATAGATACCAGTGTATTCCGAGGAACGTTGGCAAACGGCATTCCCAGGCAGACGTAGGTAGCCAGCAACTTCCGCCCTGGAGGGGCGCTAACGTGCGCCTTATCCGCTATCTGCGCTAGCTCTGCCTGCTTGGCTGCATCATACATAGAGAACAGAAGAAACTTCATCTTACGCCTCCTTGACCCGTTTTATACCTGATGGGCACGGCACTCAGGAGCACCATCCCGGCTCTCCTCAGAGTTACCGGGCGCGACGACTTGCGAAAAGACCAGCTACAGGGTAAATCCATATCTTAGATGTCAGGTGATTTCAAGTCAGCTTAAGGGCTAGCTAGAGCGGCGGTGGCGTCTCAAGAAGTCGAGGATCGCTTTGTTTGCCTCCTCTGCTGCCTCGACGAGGTAGCCATGCCCCATGTTCTCCAGGATGACGAGTTCGGCGTTTGGTATTTGGGAGGCCAGTGTCTTGGAGTTCTCAAATGGAACCAACCTGTCAGCGGTACCAGCGATGACTAGGGTAGGAACCTCGATCTGGGGCAGCCGGTCATAAGTATCATGGCCCATTATCGCCTGCGCCTGCCTGGTATAGCCATGCAGTGGGGTGACATATTCCACCCGCTGCGTTACGATTTGTTCAATGATATCCACATTGTTATCGATGAACTTCTGGCTGAAGAGGAAAGGAAGCGATTCTCGGGCTCCCTCTTCCGGTGTCAGCCGCTTCATGCGCTCCGCGTCGAAGAGGAACGTCATCACTTCCTCATCGGGCCTGATACTGTGGCGACCTCCGCAATTGGTGCATCCCAGGATGAGGCTTATCACTTTATCTGGATAGCGGAGGGTAAACTCCTGGGCAATCATACCTCCCATGGAGACCCCGTAGACGTGGGCGGCATCGATACCGATAGCCTCGAGCAAACCGGCCACGTCGCCTGCCATCATCTCCATGGTGTAGGGGATATCGGGCTTGTCGCTCTGGCCAGTTCCTCTATTGTCGAAGGTGACTACCTGGAACTCCTGGGAGAAGGTGGGTATCTCCAGTAACCATGAGCGGGAGTTACTGCCATAGCCATTGATCAAGACGAGTGCCTCCCCCTCTCCGTGAACCTTGTAATTTATGTTGATGTCGCCAACCTTTGCCGTGGGCATTTTTACCCTCCTTTCTTTTGGTGTTGCCGTTAATCTTCATTTTGGATTACTTGGTGTGAGGTTTAGCCTGGCATATCAGGTCTCTCGAATGACGGAGCAATTTGGAAGCGCTACGCTGCAGACAGATAGAGAACAGCCGTGTGCAGCACTTTAGGGCAACACGCTAGCACGAATCCAGCAGCCTGTCAAGCTAACCTGCTTCATGAGTATATCAGCGACACGCTACCTCTTCCTCACTGTCATTGTCACTTCTATTTTGCTTATATGTCTTGAAACGTGTTACTGGGCTGCAACTACCAAAATGGCTAGCCTATAGCAGGTGCTCTAGGCATGATTAGAGCCCTTCTGCTGAAGGGCTCTAACCTGATTCATCAGGCACACTCGCCAAACAAATTGCGCCCAATGAATTGGGCAACTACTTATTTTAACAGACCTCGGGTTGGGATAACTATTCTCTACACTTCATTTTAACCCCCTCTCCCTCGAAGGGAGAGGGTTGAGGCCCGTCCTGAGCTTGTCGAAGGGTGAGGGTGATGTAACTAAGGGGTTAATCTCTGAGAGTGGCTCCCAGGTCGTGGAGGAGCCTGTCGAGGATCCTGTTCTGCTCTTTGTTCACCTCGTCGTCGGTGAGGGTGCGACTTGGCGACTGATAGACAATTCTGAAAGCCAGTGATTTCTTCCCATGGGGCACCTGATCGCCAGTATAAACATCGAAGAGGGTAACCTGGGCCACCAACGGGTAACTTTCGAGAATATCTTGCACCCTCTTTGAAGGCACCTCTTTATCTAGGACTAGCGCTATATCGCGAATGGTAGCGGGGAATTTTGGTATCGGCTGATACTTTCGAGGTGCCATGGTGATGTTAAGAAGCCGCTCCAGGTCGATTTCGAAGAGGTAAATGGGGCGGGATGATATATCGAAGCGCTCTGCCACTCGGGGATGGAGTTCGCCAATGATCCCCACCTCATCGCTTCCAACGACGATACTTGCTGTCCTGCCAGCGCTGAAGGCCTCTTCTTTTATCGGCTCGAAGGTTGCAGAGGCACCCAGACGCTCAAAAAGCGCCTCTACAGTTCCCTTGGCATCGAAGAAATCGAGCGCTTCACCCTCGTCATGCCATGAGTGGTCGACACGGGGACCACTGAGCACTCCAGCGAGCATGAAAAGCTCCTCAGGAAGGTCCTCTCCTGTGGGCAGATATACCTTTCCCACCTCGAAGAGCCTGATGCTATCTTCGTCATGTTTCTCATTGGTGGAGAGGGCTTGCAGCAGCCCGGGTCGCAAAGTGGTGCGCAGGTATTCTTGCTCAGAGGTTATCCGGTTAGCGATCTTCAGTGGAGTCAGTGCCAAACTGGGAACGGCTTTGCGCAACGCCTCGAGGCTGGTCAATGAATAAGTGATTATCTCTTGCATCCCACAGCCAACGAGGATGTCGCTTACCCGTTCCCTCAACACCCGCATTGGATCTGGCTTATACTCGGGCAACGCCCCGCTAGGTAGTGTGGTGGGAATCTCATCGTAGCCAATTACACGGGCAAGATCCTCCACCAGGTCATCGGCAAGACGAATGTCGGTACGCCAGTAAGGGATGTCGACGGAGATTTCACCTCGGTAAATTGGATGACAGACAAACCCTAATGAAGATAGTACCTTTTCCATTTGGTCGAGCCCTATGTCTATACCCAGGACGCGTTTAACGCGCATCGTGGTTAATGAGATAGGTTTCACTTTTCTCTTACCGGGATATACATCGATGATGCCCTTAGCTATCTTAGAACCCGATAGCTCAGCCATAAGCTGGGTGGCGCGCCTTAGCGCTGGCATGGGAAGCTCTGGACTGAGCCCCTTTTCGAAGCGTAGCGAGGCCTCACTGCGGAGTTTTAACCTTGACGAGGTGCGCCTTAGGCTCGCCGCATTGAAGTTCGCTGATTCGAGCAAGATCGACGTGGTTTCCTCTGTGACCTCGCTCGCTGCGCCTCCCATAACGCCAGCGATAGCTACCGGACCCTTGCCGTCGGCGATGACGAGCATATCGCCTGTAAGTTCCCGTTCTATGTCGTCAATGGTGCTGAGCCGTTCGCCGTCTTGGGCGGGGCGTACGATTATCCTTCTCTGAGCAAGCTTCTCATAGTCGAAGGCATGAAGGGGCTGTCCATACTCCAGCATGACATAGTTGGTGACATCGACGATGTTGTTAATAGGGCGCATGCCGCAGGCAAGCAGTCGCTGCTCTATCCACTGGGGGGATGGTGCGATTTTGACGCCGGTTAAAAGGCTGGCGCAGTATCTGGGGCATAAATCGGGGTCAACGATCTCCACTGACGCTGCTTGCTCTATAGCATCCCCTAGCTCATCGTAATATACATCCGGAATGTGCGCTGGTTCTCCAGTCAGGGCAGCAACCTCCCAGGCGATACCGATGATGGATAGGCAGTCAGGGCGATTGGGCGTTATATCCAGGTCAAAGATGGCATCGCCGAGGTATTTATCGAGAGCAAGTTCCAAAGGGGCATCGGGCGGCAGAACCATAATTCCCTCATGCCTATCGGAGATGCCGAGCTCTCTTTCAGAGCAGATCATCCCTTCAGAGGCGATACCGCGAATCTTCGATTTCTTGAGCTTTACCAGTTTACCGCTATCAGGGTCAATGAGCTGAGCGCCGATGCGGGCGAAGGGGACCTTCTGCCCTACTTCGACGTTTGGCGCACCACACACCGAGGTGAGTCGTTCCCCTCCAAGGTCGACGGTGGCGAGCGTTAAGCGGTCGGCGTTAGGGTGAGGCTCGATGGCGACCACCTGACCAACCACGATATTCTCCCAGCCACCGATTCGCTCTATCGTTGCGACCTCGGTCCCGGCCATGGTGAGCTTTTCGCCCAGCTTCTCTGGCGGCAGGGTGATGTTAATAAAATCCCGTAGCCAACTAAGAGGTGCTTTCATAATCTGTCGTTAAAACTGTCTTAAAAACCGGGTATCGTTAGAATAGAAGAGGCGAACATCATCAATGCCATATCTTAGCATTAGGATGCGTTCCAATCCCAATCCAAATGCAAAGCCGGTGTAAACATCGGGGTCATAGTTTACTCGCCGCAGCACGTCAGGGTGTACCATCCCCGCGCCTAATATCTCGAGCCAGCCAGTGCCAGAACAGAGCCGACACCCCGCGCCTCCGCAGGCGAAGCAGTCGATAGCCACCTCCACCCCAGGCTCGACAAAGGGGAAGTAGTCGCAGCGAAAGCGCACTTTGCGCTCCTCGCCGAAGAGGCGCTTGGCAAACTCGAAAAGGGTTCCCTTGAGATCAGCGAGGGTGATGTTCTCATCCACCGCCAGACCCTCGAGTTGGTAGAACATGGATTCATGGGTTGCATCGGTGGCCTCATAGCGATAGACCTTCCCAGGAACCACCACCCTCACCGGAGGCCTTGTCCTTTCCATGACTCTGATTTGCATGGGGGAGGTGTGGGTGCGAAGCAGCATCGGCCTCTCGCTGCTCTCGGTGTCGATCCAGAAGGTGGAAAACATATCACGAGCGGGATGATCGGCGGGTATGTTCAGCGCCTCAAAGTTGTAGTAATCCCACTCCACCTCAGGTCCCTCCACAACCTGAAACCCCAGGGCAACGAAGATGTCGCATATCTGCCGCACTATTTGGGTGGTGGGATGGAGGCGACCCAAGGGGATGGTGCGACCGGGGAGGGTGACATCGATTTTTTCGACCGTTAGCGTCCGCTCTAGATCCTGGTAGGCTTCTTGCTTAAGGGTTTCCTTCTTTTCCCCATAATGCCTTTCTAAGAAGGCTTTGACCTCGTTGGCGGAGGCGCCCACGGCCTTCCGCTCCTCCAAAGAAAGCGCTGCCAATCCCCGAAGAATCTGTGTCAAGGCGCTTTTCTTACCAAGGTGGCGAATTCGCCAGTCCTCAAGCTCTTTGAGGTCAGAGAGGCTGCTTAGCTCATCAATCGCTTTGGAACTGGTTTGGTCTAATTTCTTGAGCATTACCCGCTATTATAGGCTTGCGGCGGCAGAGGGGTCAAGGAGAGTTGCTCGTCCAGTCGATTAGTGACACATCACCTCTCCTATTGTCCTTGTCATTGTGAGTTTAAGTCTTGCTGTCATTGCGAGCGAAGCGAGGCAATCTCATTGCCATCCACCGAGATTGCTTCGGTCGCCTTAGGCGATCTCGCAATGACAAGCGAAAGAGTACCCTGCAAGGAGAGAAAGATGTCACCTAAGTATCTGAATGAGATCGGGAGAGGTAATAAAAAACTGATTTGACTATGATCTGGATATATGGATATCACTAGCAAACCAAGCACAACGGCAATCAGGTCGAAAAAACTAGGCTTCGGAGCTACCCCTGGCAATGGTCACAAGTTCGGAAAATGCATCAGGGTCCCTCACCGCTATGTCAGCCAGCATCTTGCGGTCGACCTCAACGCCTGCCTTCTTCAGTCCGTAGATAAAATTGCTATATGATAGCCCTGCCTGCCTGGCGGCGGCATTGATGCGAATAATCCATAGCCTTCTGAAATCACCCTTCCGCTCACGGCGATGGCGGTAAGAGTAGCTTAGCGACTTCATCATCGCCTCATGGGCCACACTATAGTGGGAGTGCCTTACCCCACGCTGTCCCTTGGTCAGGTTCAGCACCTTCTTATGACGACGGCGAGTTGTTACCCCACTTTTTATACGGGTCAAATGGTCCTCCTTTAGGAATAGGGAATGAGTCTCTTTATCCGGGTCTTATCGCTTGAGTGTACTGGCAGCTTTTTATCATAAAGCCTTGTCACTCTTCCCGGCTTCTTTCTCCTCAGATGGCTCTTGCCACCCTTCATGCGCAATATCTTGCCAGTGCCTGTAACATGGAAGCGACGGTTTGCTCCCTTATGAGTCTTCAACTTGGGCATCATCGGACCTCTTTTCAACTTTGGGCTGCTTGGCTGGAGTGAGGATCATTATCATTCGTCTCGCATCCATCTCTGGAGCTTTCTCCACCTTGGCTACCTCCCTCAACTCGCTGGCAACGTTGTCCAGCATCTCCTTGCCAAGATCCTGGTGAGTAATTTCACGACCTCTGAAGAGCACTGAGACCTTTACCTTATCCCCTTCGGCCAGCAGCTTCTTTATGATCCTCATCTTGAATTCGATGTCATGCTTGCCGATCTTAGGTCTGAACCGGACCTCTCTGAGGAAAACGGACTTCTGCTTCTTCCTGGCCTCATGCTCCTTTTTTGTCTGCTCGTATTTAAATTTGCCATAATCGAGGAGGCGACATACAGGGGGGTCAATTTGACGGGCGACCTCCACCAAGTCGTAACCTCGCTCCCTTGCTAGCCCAAGCGCCTTAGCCACAGGCATGATGCCCAACTGCTCCCCCGTCTCGCTGATGAGGCGTACCTCTTTGGCGACAATCCTTTCATTGACCCGATAGTATTTAATTATGTTTCGTCACCTCCCTGACAACACCTTGAGGCTGGCAATATACTATGTCTCTTTAAAAAAATCAAGATGCTTTCTCATCTACAGCTTTTCTGGCTATAGCCTTAAAGGCTTCCATGGTTTGCTCTCCCAGATCCTCACCGCCTCGGAGTCTAACCGATACCGTAGCGTTCTCCACCTCTTTATCGCCTATAATCAACATATAAGGGACTTTCTGAAGTTGTGCTTGGCGGATCTTGAGGTTCATCCTCTCGGAGCGGGTATCTGCCTGAGAGCGTATCCCACTGGCCTTAAGGTCCGTTTCTACCTGAAGGGAGTAGTCGAGGTGTCGGTCTGCTATGGGGATCACTATCGCCTGAACCGGCGCTAGCCAAACAGGAAAAGCGCCAGCGTAGTGCTCGATAAGGCAGCCAAAGAACCGCTCCATACTGCCCAGAACGGTGCGGTGCACCATGACTACGGTATGCTCTGCCCCATCCATATCTGCGTAGGTAACGTCAAATCGCTGTGGAAGGTTAAAATCGACCTGCGTGGTGGGGCCTTGCCATGCTCTTCCCAAGGCATCTTTCAGACCAATATCAATCTTAGGACCGTAAAAAACCCCCTCCCCTGGGTCCACTCTATAGGAGATCTTAAGGCGTTTGAGCGCCTTCTCCAGGGTGTGTGTAGCTTCATCCCACAACCCCAGCGTGCCGGCATAATTCTCCGGCCGTGTGGAGAGTAGCACCTCATATTCCTCAAAGCCGAAAGTGCGCATCATGAACAGGGCGAACTCTACCACCCCCACCACCTCATCTTCCAATTGGTCAGGACGACAGAATATATGGGCATCATCCTGGGTGAAGCCCCGCACCCTGGTCAAGCCATGAAGCACACCAGAGCGCTCATAACGGTAGACTGTTCCTAGCTCCGCCCATCTGAGGGGAAGCTCGCGATAGCTTCGGATCTTCGTTTTATACATCAGTATATGGGCGGGACAATTCATCGGCTTGATGAGATACTCCTGACCCTCGACATCCATAGGGGAGTAAAGGTGCTCCTTATAAAGTTCCCAATGCCCGCTCGTTTTCCATAGGTCGACCTTAGCGATGTGAGGGGTATAAACGATATCATATCCCCTTTTTAGGTGCTCCTTGACCCAGAAATCCTCAATGATGCGACGAACAACCGCCCCCTTGGGGTGCCAGTGTACCAGCCCTGGCCCTGCCTCATCATGAAAACTGAAAAGGTCAAGCTCCGTTCCCAGCTTTCTATGGTCTCGCCTTGCCGCCTCGGTAAGCTTTTCTAGGTGTTTGGTCAGCTCCTCCTCGCTTTCGAAAGCAACTCCGTAGATTCTCTGAAGCATGGGGCGTTTCTCATCGCCTCGCCAGTAGGCTCCGGCGATGTTAAGCAGCTTGAAGACCTTGATCTCCCCTGTAGAGTTCACGTGGGGGCCTTTACATAAATCAGTAAAAGCGCTCTGGCGATATATGGTCACCTTCTCATCGGGGATTTCATCGATGAGTTCCAGTTTGTAGGGCTGGTTGGCAAAGATGCGCCTTGCCTCGTCTTTATCCACTGCCTCCATAAGGAAGGGGATATCTGCGACGATGATCTCATCCATTTTCGCTTCGATTGTAGGGAGGTCATCCGGAGTAAGAGAGCGAGGGAGGTCAAAGTCATAGTAGAAGCCATCCTCAATGACTGGCCCGATGCCGAATTTAACATCAGGGAATAATGACTGAACTGCCTCGGCCATAACGTGAGAGGCTGAGTGCCTTATTCGCACAATCTTTTCGCCTTGAGTGCTATCACTAACAGTAGCCATCGTCTCCTTCAACTGTCAAAATAAGAACCTCCATCCCTACTGAGACAGAGGCTTTATTGAAAACTACGAATCAAAAGCATGGTGGGCAGTACTGGACTTGAACCAGTGACCTCTGCGATGTCAACGCAGCACTCTTACCAACTGAGCTAACCGCCCCTCTCATTATCTCTGGTGAAATTCTAGCAAATCTCATAACTTAAGTCAAGCACAGCTTGTCTTGAAACACCTCAGTCTTTGTGCTAAGCTAAGATGTAATTCTGGGGCTGTAGCTCAATTGGGAGAGTGCTTGACTGGCAGTCAAGAGGTAGCGGGTTCGAATCCCGCCAGCTCCACCACCATGGACGCTAGAAAGAACCCTTGCCTGCTCATCGATTGCTCCATCCGGCGGCAAGGGTATTGTGTATGTTATGACTACATTTGTGCCTGTGACGCGCACTTCTTTCGCGAAACTACGTATGAATGCTTTCTGTTCAAACAGGGAACTTTGAGAAAGTAGGCCTCGCAGATCGTCGACATAGCGTGTCACTATTTCCACATCAGCAAGTTGGATCCGCCGCTCGGTGAGCAGTTGTTCGCCCTCATGTTTGGTGGCCTGAAGTTGATTCTGTCGTTCCCTTAGAGCCTGGATGCGGGGAGCTAGATCATCGAGACTTAGCTTCCCCGTCTCAAGAGCGTCGTATAGACGGTCAAGGCGATGTTTAGTCTCCGCAAGCTCTTCCATAATGGTGTCCAACCTTCCTTGACATTTACCTGCGAAGGCGTCCATCTCCTCATTTACCAGGCGTACCAACTCCCGTAAGTTCTCCTCGGTCAGAATGCGCTCTTTGATCTTATCCAGTATCAAGTCCTCGAACTTGCGCTTGTTCAGATAGGCAGCATCACAACTGCCAGCGCCCTTCCTTAACAACGTGCCACAGACATAATAGGAGAAGCGACCACCTTTGGCCTCTTGTCCGACAAGAGCCTTGCCGCAGCTTCCGCAGCGGGCGAGACCACTCAAAAGGTAATTGCTGGCGACGCGACGTGGATGTTGGCGGGCTGGAGCCCGCTCCTTGAGGAGAGCCTGCACGCGGTCGAAGGTCTCTCTGTTCACTATGGCAGGCCAAGCGTTTTCCGCCCGGATAGGTGCCGATTTCCCGACGCCGATACTGCTGCGTCCCCAGACCAGGGTACCAGTATGAGCTTCGTTGGTAAGGATTCTATGGAGGCTGCTTTTTCCACGGCTCCTGCCCGATTATCCTGCCATCTTTAACTACCAGATAGATGCCGCAGCCGCAACTGCAATAGGGACATATGGTAGGCACATACTCAATGCTCATTTTGCCTCCTATTGAAGGGACTTGGTCCAAGACTTTTTATAGTCTCAGTGAAACTTTTAACTGTCTCCGGTACCTTTGGGCCCTCAGATGCTGAGATCCACTCCAGCCTTAGCCTCTTTTGACCAATGCCTAAGGCCTCGAGGAATGTTTTAAAGCCGGTGACCCTTCTCCTGGCACTCAGGTTGCCCTTCATGTAATGGCAATCTCCCGGGTGGCAGCCACAAACCAGGACGCCGTCCGCACCTCGGGCAAACGCCTCTAATATCATCTCTTCATCTACTCGGCCAGAACACATCAGCCTTATTACTCTTATGTTTGGTGGATACTGTAGCCGTGATACTCCGGCCAGATCGGCGCCCGCATAAGCGCACCAGTTGCAGAAGAAGGCGATTATCCTTGGCTCAAATCCGTCCATCTACGCCTCCAAGGCAGTCCTGATCATTGCTGAAACCTGGTCTGTTCTGAAGCCACGCTGCTGAGCAGCCCCGGAGGGGCAAGCTGCACAGCAGGTGCCGCAACCTTTGCAAAGGGTTTCATTAACCTCAGCTACTTTCCTTTCCCTGTTTATGGTGATAGCTCCATAGGGACAGAGAGCTTCACAAATGCCACAAGCTGAGCAAATATTTTCATTTACAGAGGCAACAATGCCCTCACCTATGACATAGTCCTTGGCTAATATAGTTGTGGCTCGAGAGGCAGCCGCTTTAGCCTGGGCAATGCTTTCATCTATGGACTTAGGGGCATGAGCAAGCCCACAGACGAAAATTCCGTCAGTGGCGAAATCAACCGGGCGAAGCTTTACGTGAGCCTCCAGGAAGAAGCCGTCCTCATTTTGCGGAACTTTATAAAGTGTAGCTAGCTCGGCTGCTTCCGGTGAAGGTTCCATCGCTACGCTCAAGACAAGGATATCAGCCTCAATAGATACTTCCTCACCGAGCACTAGGTCTCTACCTCCAACTCTCAGAAGATATTGCCCATCCTTTCTCATCTGGCTCACTTCAGGTTTATCCTCTGGATCATAGCGTAAGAAGATAACCCCCTTTCTCCTTGCCTCCTGGTAATGTTCTTCGTAAAATCCGTAAGTCCTCATATCTCGATAGAGGATATAAATATTCATATCAGGCTTTATTTCTTTAAGCTTTAAAGCATTCTTAATCGCCTGATTGCAGCAAACCCTGCTGCAATAAGGTCGCTTGCCATTTCGTGAGCCCACGCACTGGATCATTACCAGGTTGTCACAGCCTATTGTGTCGGGGTTCCCCCTCGATATCTCCTCCTCAAGCTCAAGCTGAGTGAGCACCCTCGGGTCCCTTCCATAGAGATATTCGCCATCAGGCTTATACTCCTGAGCCCCTGTGGCGATGATAGTTACACCATGATTTATCTTCTCTATGACCCTACCTCGGTATCTCATTATATCAGTGGTGAAGTTACCCATGTATCCATAGGCGTCTACAATCCAAGTGTTATAGTAGACACTGATCTGAGGATGTTCCTTAACCTTTCTAACGAGGTCAGTTAAATATGCCTGAACATCCGCACCATCAACCGTGTAATGTATTTTTCTTGCGACTCCACCAAGTTCGCCGTTCCTTTCAATAAGATGAACCTCAAAGCCCTGGTCTGCGAGGGTTAAGGCAGAGGTCATTCCTGCTATCCCACCACCTATAACTAACGCGGAGTGGTTAACAGGCAGTGAAAGGGGTCTTAGTGGCTCAATTAACCTCGCTTTAGCTACTGCCATTCTTACCAAATCCTTTGCTTTCTGGGTGGCCTTCTCCGGCTCGTTCATATGAACCCAGGAGCACTGGTCGCGGATATTAGCCATCTCGAAGAGGTGTTTGTTCAGACCGGCCTCCCTGATGGTTTCCTGGAATAGAGGCTCATGGGTTCTGGGAGAACAGGATGCCACCACCACCCGGTTCAGGTTGTGCTCCTCTATCGCCGCCTTTATTTTTTCCTGAGTATCCTGGGAGCAAGTATAGAGGTTAGCATCGGCAAAGGCTACGTTAGGGAGGGTAGCGGCATAGTCTCTGACCTCAGGCACATTGACTACACCGCCGATATTGATGCCACAGTGGCAGACGAACACGCCGATCCTGGGCTGCTCCCCGGCGACGTCCTTTTCCGGCGGATATTTCTTCTCTCTAATGAGAGTGTTGCGGGCAGGGGCAAGCAGAGTGGAGACGCTTGCCGCTGCGCCACTAGCTTGCATCACTGTCTCCGGGATATCCTTGGGTGCAGAGAAGGCACCACAGACGAATATTCCTGGTTTTGAGGTCTCTACAGGGGAGAATGGCTTGGTCTGGCAAAATCCATAGGGGTTGAGCTGGATTCCGATTTTCTTGGCTAACCTCATCAATTCTGCGGAGGGCTGAAATCCTACAGAAAGGACCACCATGCTGAAGCTCTCCTCCATCACTCTGCCATCCTCGGTGGCGAGTTTAACCACCAGATTTCCGGTGCCATCCACGGCATCAATGCTATATACTTTTGCCCTGACAAAATTCACGCCACTTCTGTCCTTGGCGCGATCATAGTATCTATCGAAGTCCTTGCCATAGGTTCTGAGATCCATGAAGAAGAGAGTGATATCCAGAGGAATGGTGCTATGCTCCTTGGCAATAATGGCCTCCTTAATTGCATAAGTACAGCAAACAGAGGAGCAGTAGGGCCTATTATGCTTTTCGTCTCTTGAGCCGACACACTGAATGAACGCTATATTATGTGGCGGAGTCAAATCCGAGGGCCGGAGTAAAGTCCCTTGGAACGGCCCGGAGGCACTTAAGATGCGCTCAAATTCAAGGCTGGTCACCACATTGGGAAATCTCCTATACCCCAGCTCATACTGGACTGAAGGGTCGAAGCTCTCATATCCAGGGGCAAGGAGAATGGAGCCAACATCGAGCTCCACAATTTCGTCTTGCATCTTATGGTCAATGGCTTCAGCTTTGCAGGCGGCGACGCACTGCAAACACTCGGAGCAAATTCCGCAGTTGAGACACCTCTTCGCTTCCTGAAGAGCCATCTCTTCGGTAAAACCCAGTGCCACCTCATCGAAGCTGCTTCGCCTCTTTTCCAGATCGATAGCTGGCATTTGCATCCTGGGCTTCCTCGGCTCTCCCAAGGGAAGACCGCTCAAATCAGGAGGTTTAGCCTCCTCTTCCATCTCTCTTCCGTGCCTTAAATCCTCCCCTTTGAGGTGTCTGGTGATGGAAACTGCTGCCCTATTTCCCGCTGCCACTGCTTCAATAGCTATCCCAGGTCCAGTTTGGGCATCTCCGCCGGCGAAAACACCAGGTCGGCTGGTGGCAAGGGTGATAGGATCGACATCTATCAAGCCCCTTGTGCTAAGCGCTATCCCTGAGCCTTCGAGGAAAGACACATCGGGGGCTTGACCAATAGCGGGGATAACCATATCCACTTCTATATCAAACTCTGAACCAGGAATAGGTAAGGGTCTCCTTCTACCAGAGGCATCTGGTGCTCCCAATTCCATTCGAACGCATGTCATGCCCACCACCCTTCCATCATCGACCAGAACCTCTGTTGGGGCAAACAAATATTGTATTTCAACCCCCTCAGCCAAAGCCGCCTCTATCTCCTCATCGCTTGCTGGCATCTCCACCCTAGACCTGCGATAGAGGATGAGGACCTTCTGGGCGCCCAAGCGGAGTGCACTCCTGGCAGCATCAATGGCTACATTGCCGCCGCCAATTATGGCGACCTTCCTCCCGAGTCTCATCTCCTTTCCCAAATTCATTTCCCTTAAGAATGCCACTCCATGAACTACACCATCAGCATGCTCCCCAGGGATGCCAAGCTCCAAGCTCTTGTGAGCACCGACTGCAATAAATACTGCCTTGTACCCCTGGGCGAAGAGGTCATCCAAGGTTAAGTCCTTGCCTATAGGGGTATTGGTCTTTATCTCAATGCCCAGATCCTTGACGGCTTCAATCTCATCCCCCAGCACCCTCTTGGGAAGGCGGTATTCAGGTATTCCCACATATAGCATCCCGCCAACAACAGGTAAAGCCTCAAACACAGTCACCCCATATCCTTCCTTTACCAGTTGATAAGCGGCAGTAAGACCCGAAGGACCGGAGCCGACGATGGCAACCCTTTCCTCTTTTTCCTCCGCCTTCACTTGAGGGAGCAGCTCATCTTTAACCTGATCTGCTAAGAAGCGTTTGAGGTTTGCGATAGCCACAGGTTCATCGATAAGCGCCCGGTTGCATTTGGATTCACAAGGGTGGGGGCAGATCCTCCCCAACACCCCTGGTAGAGGAAGGTTCTCCTTGATCAGTTCTAAGCCTTCTTTATACTTCCCTTTAGAAGTAAGAGCTACGTATCCCTGGACATTTACATGTGCCGGGCAAGTCCTCACGCATGGAGGTCTCTCCTTCTTGTCGATGGTGAAAATGCTGGGGACTGCCTGAGGATAGGGTATGAATATCGCCTTTCTCTTGGTTAACCCCTGGTCAAATTCACTATCGACCTCTACAGGGCAAACTTGAGCGCATTCACCACAGCCGGTGCATTTATCTACATTGATATATCGCGGCTTCTTCAGGATTTTGACTCTAAATCTGCCTGGTTCTCCTGAGACCTCTTTTAACTCAGCGTAGGTTATAAGCTCAATATTGAGGTGCCTTCCCGCTTCAACCAGCTTAGGGGAGAGGATGCACATGGAGCAATCGTTGGTGGGGAAGGTTTTATCTAGTTGAGCCATAACCCCACCAATGGCAGGGGATTTCTCCAAAAGATAGACATAATACCCTGATTCGGCAAGGTCTAAGGCTGCCTGAATCCCCCCAACCCCCCCACCAACCACTAGCACTGCTCCTACTAGACCATCCTTAGTTTCCATAGGTTCAACTCCGTTAAACCTTCACTTTCCCCAATGCCTCTTCTGCAAGCTTGGCTAGATCTACTTTCATTTCCTCAGATTTCTGAGCCAAAATGGAGCTTACCATCTGATGGCGTAACCTCTGGGAGAAAGCGTCGATTTGCTTTATTTGTTCAACGAAAGAAGGGTGAACATAGCCTTCTCGCACTGCCATGCTACGCAGAGCTTTCATTACATCGGAAAATTTCACATTTTGAGGGCAATGAGCTTGGCAGGTGTAACACTGGGTACAAAGCCAGGGGAAATCGGAGGAGAGAACCTCCTTCCTCATCCCCAGAAGCACCATGTGGATTATCTTGCGTGGGTTATATTCAGGATCGATATCGGCGACAGGGCAACTCGCAGTGCAAAGACCACATGCAAAGCAAAGCTTGATGTTCTCTCCACCCGGCTCTTCAGACACCTCGTACTTAAATTTGGTATCCTGCTCATTTAATACTATCATGTTTCCTCTCCTTCAAAGCCCTGCGGCTTCCAAAATCTCAGGCACCCTTTCCTCCCTGCCAATAGCCATAATATGAACCCCGTCGCAAATTTTCTCTTCCCTTATCTGTGTTATGAGCCTCCCAGCAATCTCTATCCCCTTGGAAAGTCCTGTGCCTTTCGGAGCCTGAGCCAGCTCGTCAATGAGATACTCAGGAACGAAGATGCCGGGGACATTTTCGTTCATAAATGCTGCCATCTTGGCTCCGACAAGAAGCACTATCCCAGCCAAAACTTTAACCTTCCTGTCCACCTTATGGGCATGCTCCATACATCTCTTAAGCTCCTCCAGATCATAAACGGCTTGAGTTTGAATGAAGTCTACCCCGGAATTAAGCTTTTTTCTGAATTTTACAAGCTGGGGCTCGATTGGGTCGGCTGAGGGGGTAGCTGATGCTCCAATACAGAAATCGACACCCCCGTCAAGCTCATTTCCTGCCATATCCTTGCCTGAATTTAAAGTATGAACCAGATGAATTAGCTGAACTGAATCAAGGTCAAAAACTGGTTTTGCCTCCTTATGGTCACCCACATCAATGGAGTCGCCGGTAAGGCAAAGGACATTACTTATTCCTCTGGAGAATGCGAAAAGTAGGTCCGCTTGAATTGCCAGGCGGTTCCGGTCTCGACAAGTTATCTGAAGGATAGGCTCACCACCATGCTCCTTGATGAGAAGGCAGGTGCCAAGGGAGGGATAGCGCATCACTGAACTTTGATTATCGGTTACATTTAGGGCGTCAACCCTATCTTTGAGAAGCTCAATATGCTCCTGCATTTTCTCTGTATTTGCTCCTTTTACTGGTGCAGCCTCAGCAGTTACAATGAAATCCTTTGTTTTAAGTGCTTCCCTAAAAGGTATTGCCATCTTACACCCCCTATGCTGTTGCTGCCTCAATCCTTCCCGGTCTTTTCACTGCCCGATAGTTTTTGGGTTCATAATATCTCTCCATCAAATCAAGCCTGCCTTGCTTTTCCAGCCTTCGATAGATAAGAACCCAGGCGCAATCCTTCTCCGGGTCTACTTCACACTTCCCTCCCCTTCTTGTGCCACCACAAGGTCCATTGAGGAGCCCTTTAGCACAGCGTACAACTGGACATATCCCTCCAGTCCAATAAAGCATGCAATCTCCACAGGCTCCACATTTCTCAACCCAGACCCCTTCTGCCTCAGGCATCCCTATAAATGTAGTATTCAGTGCTGGGAAGACAGGCTTTTCCTCAAATATCTCGGCTATAGTCTGCACCCCTACCCCACATCCCATACTGAGAATCGCCTCCACCTCTTGCACTTTATCTCTAAGTTCCTCAATCACCATCTCCTTTTCACATTGCCTTTCGACAGTGGCTTCCAGAATGGAAAGCTCATTCCCCTCTCTACTTGAGGCGAGCTTGAGTTGAGAGGAGAGTATTCCTACCTCCTTCTCCCCTCCAGCCCAACAGATTGTGACGCAGGTCCGGCAGCCTACCACTAGAATCTCCTTGTATCCGGAGAGCATATTTTTAATTTCCTCTAAAGGTTTCCTTTCGGCGATTATCATCTTCTCATCTCCCCCTCAATTTTCTCTGCCATTTCCTTTACTTCAGCGACAAACTGTTGACCCATGTCAGGGCCGAGATTGACCATCCTGACCCTGCTTCCATCTATTCCTACCTCTTTGAGCAAGCTATCTGTATATTTCACCCTTTCCCTGGCTCTAGTATTGCCGGTAAGATGTTGGCAAGCGCCTTCTTGGCATCCCATCACCAGTACTCCAGCAGCGCCTTTCTCAAAAGCCTTCAAAATATGCTGGACATCCACTCTTCCGGCACAAGGAACACGAATTATTCTGACATTATCTGGATAATGAAGCCTCATCCTTCCAGCTTTATTGGCTGCTTGATAAGCTGAGTGCTCACAGCAAAAAGCAACAATTTTGCTATCATCTCGGTTCATAGGCTTTCTCCTATGGCTTCAATTTCAGCGAGGATTTGCTCATCGGCATAGCCTTCAAACCTTATCGCCTTCGCTGGACAGATGGCGGCACAGATGCCACATCCATCACATGCCAGATCATAAATCTTAGCTACTTCCTTTTCGGTATCCACACGAACCAATTGAATTGCACTGTGAGGGCAGATACGGATGCAGGTAAGGCATGCCTGGCACTTATCAGGCTCTACCTTCACCTTCTCCACTTCCACTATCACCTTTCCTGAAGATAAAAGCTCATAGATGCTCACAGTGGCACTTGAAATATCCATCGAAGTTCGAGCGAAATCCAAATCACCTTTACAGCCTCCGACAAAAAACATTCCCTTCCTCTCCGATGCAACCGGGTAAAGATGCACATTCTCATCCTGATAAAATCCTTGGGAATCGGTTCTCATATTTAACATCGAACCTAAAGCCTCAGTTCCTTCACATGGTAAAACTTTTTCTTCAGCCACTAGGAAATCACAGAGTAGTGCTACTTCCTCGCCAAGGAGGAGGTCTCGTGCCTCAACCTTTAACCGACCGTCTTCCTTAGATATTTGAGGCTTTTCCTCAAACTTTAAGAACACTACGCCTTGCTCTCTTGCCTCTCGATAAAGTTTCTCCATCCCCTCACTATCTACTTTCAGGCTCTTGCAGAAGACATAAACCTCGCTCCCCAGCCTCTCTTTAACGGCAAGTGCATTGTTCAGGGTAGAGAGGATAGGAAGACGAGAATTCTCGTCGGAGACATCGAGAACAAAACCTATTGTTCCGGGTCTTCGTTCCAATTCCTCCGGGGCTTGAAGCATCTCAACAAGTTTTCGCTGCGAGATGGCATTCCTGCCAAGTTCTGGCTCAAAATCTCTAGGCAAGGTCTTGGTTGTATGGCCGGTGGCGAAGATAATAGCACCAAAGCTTTGGGAGACCTGCTCTCCTCCTCTCCTTATTTTTACGGGGAAATTCCCGGCTTGTCCTTCTACACTTGTTATTTCAGCAGAGGTTAGAACCTCGATATTTTCATCTTCCTCTATTGTATTACTCATCAGATTGAGTATTGCTTGAGGGCTTGTCTCAATTCCATAAGAGCCTTCAAATTGTTCCATCTTGCCCCCCAAGGTCAACTCGCTCTCCACTATAGTTGTCCTGATGCCAAGTCGGGAAAGCTCAAGAGCCGACCTCATCCCACAGAATCCTCCGCCCACCACCAGAACCTGTTTGCTTACTGGGACAACCTCTCTTTCTATAGGCTGAAGTAAACGAGCCTTACTTATTGCCATCCTTATAAGTTCTAGCGCCTTCCCAGTGACATCCCCCTCATGGGCCCAAGAGCATTGCTCCCTAATATTTGCTAAGGAGAGAAGATGGGGATTAAGCCTAAGTCCTTCCAGAAGCCTAGTAAAAATGTGCTCACACAAGTCCGGGGAGCAAGCACCGATCACAACTCTATTTATATTCTCAACAAGGATTCTGGAGGTCATTGCCTTTTCACCTTCTTCCAAGCATAGGTTGTGGCTTATGTCTACAAAGGCAATATCCTCAAGCCTCTGCAAGTCTTCCCTGATTCTGGAGAAATCTATGTTCTTTAAGCTCTCTCCACAATCACATAGGAAAACGCCTATCTTTACTTGCATCTCTCCAAAGCCTCCATTGCCCTTTCTGCTGCCGAAGTTCCATGGGCGATAGAATCGGGGATATCCTTGGGCACCTGACAAGCTCCGGCGAGGAAGACCCCGTCCACATTGGTCTCTATGGGATTAGAAGGCTCTTTGGTATCGAAGAAGCCGTCATCACTTAAATTTATTCCCAGAATTCTCGCCAGATCCCAAGAGTCTCTCCTAGGAGCCATGCCTACCGAAAGGACCACCAAATCAAAGGACTCCCGACCAACCTTTCCTTGTAAGATATTCTCAAACCTCACCTCAAGTTCCCCGAGGGAAGTCTCCGAAATTTCAACCGGCACCCCTCTAATGAACCGGATAGCTTCCTTACATTCTTCATAAAACTCAGCAAAGCCCTTCCCAGCAGTCTGAAGATCGATATAAAAGATGGTCGCTTGGCAGTCAGGGTTTTGATGTTTGATAAGTCTGGCAAACCTCATAGCATACTTGCAGCATACCTGGGAGCAGTAGCAATGGCTTTCGCTCCTTGAGCCTACACATTGAATGAAGGCTATGTTATGAGGCTCTTTCCCATTGGAGGGAAGCTTAAGCGAACCCTCATAGCTAAAGGTCTTTTCAAGGTCAAGTCCGGTTACAACATTAGGGAATCTACCATAACCTAAAGGACCAATCTCCCGGGCATCAAAAACGTCAAAGCCGGTGGCGACAATAATTGTGCCGACACTCAACTCTTGCCTTTCGGGTTTACGCTCAAAGTTTATCGCATCTGTGGGACATATTCCCTCGCAGAGGTTGCATTCCTCATCCTTAAGGCGAAGGCATTGAGATTCATCGATGACATAAGAATAGGGAACTGCCTCAGGCGAGGGGGGATAGATTGCCTTAGGCTGGGTAGGACATATATCAAAGCACATGCCGCAAGCGATACATCTTTGCGGAAGGATGTATTGAGGCTTTTGCCAAACCTCGACCTGGAAATTGCCAGCCTTGCCGCTCACCTTCGACACTACTGAGTTAGTCAGAGTGGAAATCTTCGAGTGGGTTTTTACTTCTTTGAGTTTTTGAGGGACCAAGCAAACAGAGCATTTAGTACAAACATCTGTGGCTTTGCAGCAATAAGAGGCAGCATGTCCTCCGATCGCCGCTTCCCTTTCTATCAGGTATACATCATGCTTGCAATTGGCTAATTCCAAGGCTGAGGCTATCCCAGCTATACCACCGCCAATAACCAGAACAGAATTATTCACCTTCAGCTTCCTCGGAATAACAAATTTAAATTTCCCTTTTCCTCATCAATCTCTCTGCCGTCCTCAGCAGCTCGTCGGGATCGAAGGGCTTATGCAGGTACTCCTCCGCCTCCATCGTCATCCCCTCTCGCATGGAGAGATGCATCTTCTCTCTGTCATCAGGATAGACAGTAAGCATCAACACGGGGATTTCGGAAAACCGGTGGTATTTGTGTTGAGTCTTTAATTCCCTACAAACCTCAAATCCACCCTTAGTCGGCATTATCACATCTAAAATGATTAAATCCGGCTTTTCCTCAACCACCTTTTGTAGACCTTCGTCTCCATCAAATGCACTGATGACTTCGTAAGGCTTACTCTCAAATACCTTCTTCACCATGGTGTGTATATTGGGGTCATCATCAATGGCAAGGATCTTAGCTTGCTTTTTCATCTCCGCCTCCTTATATGTTAAGTTTGCCTAACTATCTTTCAGCCTTGGGCAGGGTAAAAACAAATTGACTCCCTTTATCACTCCCTGGGCAAGGACTTACTGCCCATATCTTGCCTTGGTGAGCTTCAATTATCCTCTTAGCTATGGATAATCCCAAGCCGGCTCCCCTCTCATCCAGATCAAGGCCCCGGTAAAAATCGTCAAATATCTTCGGCAATTCCTCAGTGGGAATACCACGTCCGGTATCCACAACCTCTACTTGAATATCATCGGTGCCATCCTTTGCTTTGACTACCACCGTTCCTCCAGAAGGGGTAAACTTAATTGCATTTGATAGCAAGTTGATGAGTACCTGCTTAAGGCGGTCTTGAGCCCCGTAAACAGGAGAAAGACTGTAATTGAGCTCAGTTTTCAGCTGCAATCCCTTCTCTTGGGCTAAAGGCTGCATCAGTTCAACGGAATCCATTACCACTTGCTCTAGAGAAATCTTGCTCATAGCCAGATCTTTGGCAATAACTTTAGTAACGTCAATTATATTAGTTACTAAACTTAGAAGGGTTGAAATCCTCTTGCTGCTGCCTTGCAACATACTTGTTTGTTCCTCGCTGATTTCTCCAACATAGCCACCGAGTATGAGGCGATTCGCAGTGTCAACTGCGGCTAGAGGAGCTTTAAAGTCATGGAAAATGAGAGATAAAACATGCCCCGCCGTCTCTCTCGCGCTTTGCAACCTCAAAGAAGTTACCTTGGCTAGACTACTCATCATCTTATACCCTGTTTCGCAGTTCTCTTCAAGCAAGCCTAGGAGCTCCGCCGCATCTAAGGCGATAAGCTCGGTTTTTTCAAGGGTACGCCCTGTTGCAGTCAGAACATAGGGATCTATGAGCCCAGAACAGCACAAGCAGCCGCCTCGAGTTATCGTATCGATCGTTGCTATCTCCTCAGTCCGACCAATGTGAAGTTTCATTTCCAGTGCTACCTTGCCCGATGCGACGATATACATGGTATGGCACGGGTCACCTTCAGAGAAAATAACTGTACCAGATTGGTACACCTTCTCTCGGCAGAGCGGTAATAACTTATTAATCTCATCATCGCTCAGCCCCCCAAACAAGTCTGACATCCCTAAAATGCCTTCAACAAAATCCATCTTTACCCTCTATTTAACGAGTAATTTTTCTATCCTTTCCATCCGTTTCAAAACCCCTTCCACCTGCTCCCAGATACTTTTTAACTCCACAGGCTTCACAGAAGTTCTTTCAAAGATTTCTCCCACCAACTCCGTTACCTCATGAGGCTCAATTGGTCGAGAGACATAATCCTCGGCATCCATTTGCATCCCTTCTTCTCTTCTCCACCCCTTCCGAAAATGCTCCTCGGGACGAACATCTACTACTAACAGAGGGATTCGGTTATTCTCAAGGTTCCCCCTAAGCTCTTTATGAAGCCTGAAAGCATCGCCTCGCGGCTCAAGGTAGCCAAGGATGACCATGCTGGGGGATTCCCTTCCTACTTTCCCCAGTGCTTCTCTTCTTGTAGAGGCTACGCTCACTTCATAGAAATCCCTGAGAGCCTGTTGCGCCGTTCTGACGAAACCGGAATCCCTATCCACCACTAAAATCTTTTGCATTTCCATTGCTCCAATGTGTAATTTTACACCACTATCTCATGGCTAATAAGCGCCAAAAGGCGTACGCTTTTTAACGGAAATTATCAAAGGAGGGTAATCAGCACTTATAAAAGCTTCGTTCCTGATGGTCAGTTATAGAGGAGTCTGCTATAATTTAATATGGTGATGTCATGGGACAGAGGGAATTTGGGCTAATGCTAAAAGGAGGGACTTGAAATGAATACAAAGAGCAATCTTAAGAGGGTGCTTGAGGCAGGTTATTTCGCTGTCACCGCCGAACTCAGCCCCCCTCAAAATGCTGACCCTGAAGTAATAAGGAGAAAAGCCAGCATCCTCAAAGGCTATATCGATGCTTTTAATGTTCCTGATGGACAGTCAGCGGTGGTAGCGATGGCAAGCTGGGCAGCCTGCATTATAGGGAAACAGGAAGGTCTCGATGCCATTGTGCATATGACTTGCCGTGACAGAAATCGGATTGCTCTCCAAATGGACATTTTAGGCATCGCCGCCCTTGGAGTAAATAACATACTTTGCCTCTCTGGAGACCCTGTCTCTTTTGGAAATAACCCTGAAGCAAAGCATGTCTTCGACGTTGACTCTGTTCAGCTTATCAAGATACTCAGGGACTTACGGGACGAAAAAAGGTTTCAAAATGGGGAACCAATAACAGGGAGGGAACCTCGATTCTTCGTAGGGGCCGTAGCAAACCCCTTTCTTGATCCTGAGAATCAGGTGATTCGCCTCGCCAAGAAGGTCGAAGCAGGAGCAGAATTTATCCAAACTCAAGCCATTTATGACACTGAGAAGTTCGGGAAATGGATGGAAATGGTCAGGGATAAGGGCCTGCACCACAAAATAAGTATCCTTGCTGGCATCACTCCGTTAAAATCTTCCGGAGCAGCAAGATATATGAAAGCGGAAATTCCCGGGATAGATATTCCAGATGGACTCATTGAGCGCCTTCGCAGTTTTCGTACTAAAGAGCAAGTATCAAGAGAAGGGGTAAAAATTGCTGTTGAGACTATAAACAGGGTGAAGGAAATAGAAGGCGTAGCAGGTATCCATATTATGCCTCTTGAATGGGAAGAAGCCATCCCGCAAATTTGCCAGGCTAGTGGTCTTTATCCTCGCCCCTTTCCTGAATAATCGGCGGTGGGAACTCCAAATGGGAAAGAT
>Ga0307432_1000352_pt1 | contig 37306 bp, 42 predicted proteins | sample SalMarWE160150MG_FD_202158 | JGI IMG/M metagenome (GOLD analysis project Ga0307432, IMG submission 202158) | Salt marsh sediment microbial communities from the Plum Island Ecosystem LTER, Massachusetts, United States - WE1603-150 | ecosystem: Environmental > Aquatic > Marine > Intertidal zone >...
TCGAGGGACAAGGTGTAGCTTTCCTGTGTACCTACAGTCGCGCCTGCGACCTCCATATCTGCCAATGTGAGGAATCCGCCATCTTGCGGGAGATAGATTGATCCTTGCGTACTCGTTCCCGTCACGGTCAATGTAGCGAGATTAGCGTCTACGCCGTAGATGGTTCCGGAGGCGTAGATGTCTTTCCATGCCGTCCCCCATTGGCCAAGGTCAATGCTGTTATGCTGACCAAGGGCTGGACGGAATTTAGAATTCAAAATGCCATATTTAGCTGTCCCGTTTATGGTAACGGCTACTCCCTCGTTTGAAACGGAATAGAACCCCGTATTTGTGTCGCTTCCGAACGTGATGGACGGCGCCGAGATCGACCCGTCTCCCACCATGAGCGTTCCCGACGCGTAGATATTTTTCCAGGATTTCAACGGGGAACCAAAGTCGTAGGTATCAGTATCATTTGCAAGAATATCACCAATAATAGTTATATTCGTACTGGTCAAATCTATTTTGGTCGCGTCTGCGTCTATAAGTATACTGTCTTCGGATTGTAGCGTTATTCCTCCTGATCCGCCTGTTTCGATAGCAAAATCTTCATCGTCTGCTAGTGTAATTCCGTTTTGGTCTTGGATCGTGGAACCCAACATGAGCGTCCCGGAGGCGTAAATATCTTTCCATGAAAGGGAAGGAGAGCCGAGATCAAACAGATTATTTACAGATGGAATCAAATCGCTATTCACATTCGTTACCGCAAATTCCGTTCCCGTACCGCTTGTAAACAGCAGGTCTGTTAATTCCAATTCCGTTCCCGTAGCTCCCGTGAACGTTATATCTCCAAATTGAGACAGCCCTGAAACATACAATGAGGTACTGCTTGCGTTTGTAATCACTCCATTCGTTGTGTAGAACGTCGTCGAACCGAGAGAGGTTGCAAACAGGCTTGTTCCTGTGGCACCAGCAAAACCAAGGCGCGTTGAAACGTCGAGATTCGTTGAAGTCGCGTTGTCAAACGTCCCCGTGGTTGCTGTTAGTCCTTGCTGGAAGTCGGGAGTCGTAGTCGCTACACGGTTTGCTTTCAGCGTTTGATCGAACGTCGGAATAAACCCGCCCGTTGCCGAACAATTCGTCCCATCTGCCAAACAAACCAACTGGCCACCCACCGAAAGATTCGTCGTTGCGAAATTCGTCGTGGTGGCGGAGGTGCCCGTGGCGTTATCCCATACCAATCCTCCTTCAATCGTCGTTCCGCTTGACAAAATTTCTAACGAGGATATAGCACCGTGTCCCGCTGGAGCTAGAAAGAGAATTTGCCCATCGGAAAAATATGCCGAATTGCCTAGCGGATGGGATATATAAACTTGATTATCTTTTATATTTCCTCCATAAATCGTCCCGGAGGCGTAGATGTCTTTCCATGAATAGAGCGGGGAACCGAGATCGAACGAATTATTAGAAATGGAAATTAAATCGCTGGTTATTTTTGAAACGCTTAGATGCGTTGAAGTCACGTTGTCCAAATTTGCATCAGTGGCCCAAAGATTCGTCGTCGTGGCGTAATCAGCGGCAAACTCCGTAGATGAAACAGCGTAATTCGTGGAACTGGGAGCCATGGTCGCGCCCCACGTCCCGTCGTTGCACGTTGTCCAGTTAGATGTAAAACCACTCGATCCGCTCGTCGGCCACGTCGTGCGACAATCCGAACCAATGCACAATTTCGTCGTCGTCGTCGTGTCCGAGATTAACAAATTTTCACCGACGCCCGTGCTGAACGTAATAGACTGAATAACCGCCGCGGCAATAACCGAAGCTGTAGCGAGGACGCCGGCGAACGATCTCATAAGTGCTTAGGGTAAACAACGGGATCCGTTTTAATTCTTCCAATGGCAAACGATTCCCCACCCCGCTTGAAGCGCGAACGCTCTGTTCCGAATATCGGGTGCATCCAAAGATGAAAAACGGAATCGATCCGCTGGCGCTCTTCGATCACTTGACGCACCGAGACATCAATTCGATACGCCGGCGCCCTTGACTCAACCTCCATCAGATAAGAAAAAGAGAGGCGAACCGCATTTTTCACGTGAGCGCTGATGCGAGACGAAAAACGCAGCATGGGAGCAATCCGGGACAAAACACGCTCATACGTGCATTCTCGAGCTCTCACATACCATTTCCTGACAGGCTGACTGATCCGACACGAGACTCCCACGCGATGTTTGATTTGAATAAAGTGTTTTGACGGAAGGCTTTGCAACTGCCCTGTCTTTTTCAGCAAACGGAAAAGCCATCGAGGCATCGCGGATGGTTTACCGCTTCGAATGGGAGATGCAAAAACTGGCATAGGTTAAACCTCCTCCGTCGAATCCGTGATCTCAGGCAATTTTAACGTGATGCTCGGCTGATACATTGTACCAACCTTAACGTTAAACGGACCGACGAGGATCCGACGCAACATCGTTCCTCCGACGTTCTCATTAAAGACGCCCAGCTCTGAAATGACCGCCGTCTTATTGCAGGGGAATTCCGCAGAGAGCGTCACAGAGCCATCGGGATTCACGACAACGTTCGCCCTTTTCCGTTGCATGCCGCTATCGAGAAATTCTTTATCCAGATGCTCGTCTTGATCACTGACGATTTTTTTACCTTCGCCAATTCCAATAAAAATGAACGGAGGAATCTCATCAGAAAACAGACGAGCGTTTAATGCGTAAAGACCTTTAGTCGTATTCATATGATTATGCAAGAACAAGAATATTTACACTGTCTCCATTCGCACCGCGAAAATACAGAAAGCTCACGTCGCCAACGGCAAGCGTTATCGCCTCACCGGGCTGAAGTGTATACCCATCATGCGCAGCAAGGTTATCGCCATCGTCACCAACGAACATGATGACAGAATCACTGTTCGCGGCGTGACCGGCTCCCGATTCAACTCCCGCGTTTCCATCACGCGCTTTAATGAGCAACTGCTTACACGGACCAGCCGTTGCCTGGATCGCATTTGCGAATCCTGTACATAAGACACGCTCACGTCGAATGACTCTAGGGATGGATACAACTTCGGACATATGCTTTTAATGAAAAGATTTAACGATAGCTTTTTCTACGACGCTGGAATCTTTGGCGAACGCCTACATCAACACGTTCCACCAACATCTGAACCTGATACATCAATGACTTCGAGTCACGATCATAATTTCCATACAGCCGTTTTTCCAGCATACTCGCCAATCGGAACGCTCGCTCAGAACTAGCATACTCGAATGCGGCTCCAACGGCAAGAACTTTATGAATCAGCGGATTGATAACAGGCAAGTCGTCATCTTCGGAGAGATCCGTCACATCCGAAATAATTTCCGCAAACAGCCCACCCGTTACATCTTCCGTCGGAATAGGATATAGGTAAATTGCATTCCCGAATAACCTATACCCGGGCAACGTTGTTGACACTTCGGCGAGTGATCCATTCTGAATCGCTTCCGTATCGATCTCTTTATCATCGATGCGATGGCAAAGAACATAATCATTGTCCGCGTCGTATTTTACCTCCAGCCTATTCAACGCAACAAGATCCGAAGGGAACGCATACTTCGCAACACTTTCGGACAGGTTCCATTCCACCGTATCACCCTTGAATTCCCACGTCCCCATAGCCTCAAAAACCCATCCTGTGACCTCTCGATACCATTCGTTGATAGCTGCATCCAGGCTGGCGTCCGGCCAACCTGAAACCGTCAAATCTTTTGATACCAGTCGCCTGGCACTATCACGGAGATTATCTAAAGTCATATCCGATCATCCCGCCCTTGAAAAGAGCGGGATTCGGGACATGCCTTACAAGGACTCACCCCAGTTTTCGCAGTTTGCCGAAAGGTTGACGTAGGTGTCCGTAAGATGTGCTGCACTGAGCTCATCTGTACTCGCGTTAAAGTCGGTTGATCCGGCAGCGACAGCGATACGGACGTACCCAATGCACGCGTACCCTTCCGGCGTTTCCGGAACCTCGGCGTTTCCGGAACCCGAAGCCTCCGTTCCCTTGTACAGAGAGGCGGTACCATCCTCATCAACAAGAACGAGATAGACCGCTTCCCGGATGACGTTGGCATCGGCTTCGATGTCATCATCCGTAGCTGTGAACGCGACCTCTGCCGCCGTTACTTGGAACATCTTGCCCTTTACACTCACGTCAGTGTTGTTCGAGATCTTCACCTTTGCCGCCGCACTGGAACCGATGGCAAGGTTCGGATACGTATGGCACATGTTCTTAACGGCATTGATCAGTCCGTTCAACTGCTTAGAGGCAATGCCCGGAGGTCTGATTTCTGGATTAGACATAGCAATTTTATTGCTTATGGATTAGACATGCAGTTACGAACTGCAAGAAAGACGAATTAATCGATCAAGGTTAGAACGCAGCGATCAGCTCATCGTACTTCGGATGGCCAGCGAACAGCGTGTGTTCCAGGAATGCGGCAACCGGAGCAGGGACCATGACCGTCCGTCCCATTGGAATAACGAACACAAGACCGTTGATCTGAAACTCTTGAACGCGGACTTTCGGATTGAACGGATCCGCCGGAATGACCGTTGATACAAGCCTCGCTTCGGCGAACTTTTCGCGAACGCGACGCGCTTTCGGTCCTTCGGTTTTCCTTCCAATCTTCTTAACGATACGGAGATCACCGAAAGCATACGACTTCAAAGGATCGACAACATCCGCTTTATTCGAGGACTTCTTAGAGGACGTTTTCTTTGCCTTTGATGCGGATGCCGGCTTCCCTTTTTTCTTTTTGGCCGGCTTCCCTTTTTTCTTTTTGGCCGGCTTCCCCCTTTTCTTTTTGGCCGACTCATCATCTTCTTCGTCCACCGCATCCTCATCTTCATCAAGAGACTCTTCGTCTCCTTCGGACTCTTCGTCCCCTTCGGACTCTTCGTCCCCTTCGGACTCTTCGTCCCCTTCGGACTCTTCGTCCCCTTCGGACTCTTCGTCCCCTTCGGACTCTTCGTCCCCTACATCCTCATCTTCATCAAGAGACTCTTCCTCGTCAAAAGTCTCTTCATCGGAAGTTTCCTCATCGGACACGTCCCCTACATCCTCATCGAGCTGGTCGAGATCCTCGTCCTCCATCTCATTTTTCTTAGGCATACGAAAAAGAAAAATTTATTGAATTATTCAGTGCATCCGTTACTTCCGTTTCTACTACTGCACCACGAATGTTTATGCGTCAACAGAGCATCCGTGCTCGATGCGCACCATCGCGAGCTGGCGAAGGATCTTCGTGATGAACCAGCACTTCCAACCAATGGAACCGCGCTGGTTGAGCGGGTCAGCCGCACCAGCCTCGCCGGGATTGTGGATGATCATTTCAAGCTCCTTCGTGGACACGCGGGAAACGCCAAAGGCGTCTGCGCCAAGGATGAGCGTTAGGTACACATCGTTCCCGTCCGCGCCGGCATCTTCCGCCGGAGACGCGTACGTGGATTCGATGAAACGAACTTCATCCATTCGGCCGACTTCACCGGGGAGAATGCCGTCCTGCGACGGGTAATTCTGCACTTCGATGAACCCTGCATTCGGATCGTTCTTAAGGTCATACGTGACGTTCGGGTGAATGATGCCGATGTAACACGCGTTTCCCGGGATCGTGTCGATGTTGCCATTCGGCAGCTGCATCCTCGTAATCTTCGGGACGTTGTTCCCCTTCATCGTTCGGACGACTTCACGAATTTCGTCAAGCGTCAACTGCATGACCGCCGTTACTTCGGCGCGGGCCGTTGCCGTACTCGCAAACTGCGAACTCGTGCCGGCAATAAGCTGTTCACGCGTCACGATGTCGAGGTGCTGACCGGCATTCTCACCGATCATGGAAGAAAGCTCATCGAGGAACGGATCTTCCGTAGTCTCAATGATCGCATCCGTGTACTCCACGAAACGACCAAGCTGCACCAGCGTCGCGTTTAAGTCTGAAACGGTAACGGCTGCCGCCACCGGAGTCACGCCTTCGGTGAGCGTCGGATCCGTCGTCACGTCAATGGCGTTGTAACCGCGGAATTTGATGACATTGGTTTTTCCCTTCGGAACATCTCGCACCTGGGCGAACAGCCCGTGCAAAAGCGTCGGGAGAAACCGCTGAATCATCTGCATGTCATAGAAAGAGTTGACATGCGAAATGTTTGACAGGGTAATCATAAAGATGATTGTCGATGACCCCGATCGAATATATGCACTGACGCAAATGTGTACACGGACGGTTTGTACAACACGCGAACACTTACTCGCGCGCGTTCTGACGGCGCAGGCGCTCCTGCTTCATCTCTTCCGAAGTCGCGCCGCTCCAGTCTTTGCGCTTGCTCTTGACAGATCCGGGACGATAGCTTCCGGTGGGTGCGGATGCCTTATCCACGGCTGCTTTCTTTTTTGCTCGTCGAATCATGGATTTAACGAGACTATCCTTCGCTGCTTCGCGTAGGGAGATGCCCTTCGCGCGCGCATATGCCTCAATCTGGTCAACGGTCTTAGTTTTTAAGTCGGGATAGTCAAAACGGAAATCGCTGCGTTCCCGATCATAGCGCGCTTCGTCGCCATCATCGGCAGAATTCTGTTTTCCCTTTTGACTCTTCTTGGAGCCCTTTTTCTCCAAAGCTTCAATGCGCCGCTTAAGATCATCACGTTCTTGTTCTGCGCTTTCACGCTTTTTCTTGTGATGCTTGCGCTGCGCATTCACTTGACGAAACTTGTCCGGCGTAACGTCGGCGTCCTCGATATCATCGAGATCGTCGTCGTCTTCGTCGTCCTCATCGTCGTCGTCTTCATCCCCATCGCCGTCTTCATCATCCTCATCATCTTCATCGTCATCGTCGTCCTCATCGTCGCCAACGGGAATGTTGAACTTCTTACACTGCTCTCGCGTGAGGTTGAACGTGTTCTTTACTAAAAATGCACGCTCTGCCTCTGTAATCTTAGTAGGGTCCTTTGCAAGGATTTCATTGAGATTCATAGTCTTTTCATGCCTTTAGTGGCGAGTCTTTTTTATGCCTTTAGTGGCGTATATTTCTTAAGTATACACGAAAACAGATCAGAGGATCAAGCTCTCGTGGTTTTCGACCGTTCCTGGCGGGCGTTCGTCTTTCGATTGGATCGACCAACCGACTTCACAACACCGCGCCCGGTCGTGATGCGGCGCTCTCGCGCCTTTCGTCCGTTCAAGGACCCAACCTTCATGGGACGCTTTGAACCGCGACTCTTTTTTCGCTTCATAGAGATTACCGATAGGACTTTTTTTTCATCCTCTCGTGTTTATGAATTAACTCTCCCATCATTCCGAATCCAAGTGATTCGAAGATTGTGAGCAACGTGTCATAGGCCATCCGCGCCGCACGAACCTTTTCCCCGACGATATTGTTCGGGACATCTACGCCAATATCAATATGCTGCAACGAATCCAGCTGTTTAATCTCGTTCGCGATCGCGATGAGGAGCAAACGTACCGGACCGTGCGAATCCTCTGCAAGCTGCCGGACAATATCCTGTTCATGGGGAAGAAGCGCACGAGCAACCAACGGAACATCTTCACGCGCACGTGAAGTACCGTCAGAATGATTTGGAGAGCGCTCGCCGGCGTGGACAGGCTTCGTCATACAACAGGCTGATTCTTAACGGACTCCGGCACAACCGTTTTTTCTCCGGGCGGCGCAGCTTCGGGCGTCCCTCCTCGCGCTCCGGCCTGGCCTTGAGCCTTCGGAACCGGTTTTGCGGCCAGTGATGCGAGCATGAGCGGCGAGATGTTTGAGAACTCCATGATGCGGCTCATTAGCGCACGGCCCTCTTCGGAATTTAGGAAGAAGTCCGGATTCGACCCGATACTCGAGACCAACGTCAACAGCGTATCGCGCTCCGCGGCCAGATCGCGCCGCTCATCCATAAGGTCAAAGTATACACGCAAGCTCCTGATCTTTTTCAGCGAGAAGAAGTCTCGTTCGATCTCGACCTTCTTCGGCCGGTCGCGCATCTGTTCGGAAAGCGCATTCTCCACGATCTCCACCTCTCCCCGCATCGGAAGATGGTTCGTTTGCAAAATGTACTTTTTAACGGCCTGCGCAACAGCATACTTCCGATACTTCTCTTCAAACATCTTCATCTCATCCACGGATCCGGATACTTCGATGATGTGTTCAACGGTCAACTCATCAATGATTTCCGGAAGTATCCAGTTAAAGAAGATGTCCGTCAGCGCCATGCCGATATCTTCACGAGCCTGATCAAAAATTTTCGCCGCCGAGAACCCCAGCTGCGCGCTCAACCTGAACGGCGTATTCGTCGGCATCGTATCACCCGTCACAACATCCGGCGTATTACACAGCCGGTCCGCCTGCGCCTCGATGTTCTGAAATACCGTCTGGAATTCCTGGAACGACCGCATCTCAAAATCCAACGGAGTGAGTGGATCTCTCGTCACAATCACGTCCCCGTTCTGCGCATCCTGCATCAAGTTACGATACACACTGGACCGCGCCGTCTGAAAAATCTGCAGCGTGCCGTTTCGCAAACACTTCTGCACCTCGTTGATCACCTCATTCATCTGCACCTGCAAATCAAACATGACCTCGCTATTCGAGACAGGAGGACGGCCGGGCAATTTGCGGAACCAGTCTATTTCGCGATACACAAAATCCTCTTCCTCCACACTCTCCTCATACAAGAGCTCCGCATGTCCCGAGTCAAGCGATCCGATAATGACCTTCTTGTATGCGTAGATCGGCTCCCCGTTTTCTTCCTCCGTATCTTCAAACCATCCGTACCCTTCCCAAACGTCCATCTGCTTCATCGTGTCCGTCATGGAAAACTGGGTCAACGCCTCGCCGGACGGGGATATGTTCTTGATAAATTTGTCCCCTTTCGCCGTCGACTGACTGATCAAGCGCTCCGCGGCCTCCTTATCCCATCCGCCATCTTCCCTGTTCCCTACTTTTTCCATAATCTGCCATGGGAACATCATCACGCGTTCGAGGAAGATCGGCGAATCTTTTAACGTTCGCGACGATGTATCCCACACGACATTTCGCAGGTCAACAATCTCCACGCGAACATCCGAACCCGATCCGCATTTTTTTAGAATGACCTTGCCGAAATTCGGCAGATCCGTCGCAATCGTATTCAGCGTCTCACCGAATTTTGTTTTCTCCATCCATCGCTGAAATTCATTGCGAAGCAGGAACGTGAAGAACCAGCCATCTTCACAATCCGTCGTGATCGAAAGATTATTCCGGTCAATATCGATATTCTTGGTCGCGTGAGCATTCCGCGGCAAAATGATATTGTAAAAATACAGATCATCGCCGTTCTCATCCCGCGTTTTTCGATTGAACGGATCCGTCGTAACCTCTGACTCGCCTTCAAATACCGAATTCAAATAGCGATGGATCGTCTTTAACGTTTTCAGCCAATTAAACGGCACACCCTCCACAACGAGAATGGAATTATCCGTAAAATTTTTCACCGCCTGCTGACACGCCTTCACAATATCCTGCTCCGGTTCTTGCTGATCAGCCGTCTTTTTACCGGATCCCGCGGTCGCGGCCACGTTTTCAGCGCGCTGTTTTTGTCCCGGGTATTCACCTGGCATATAGGTCGTCAAAAGTATACACCAAAGAACGCACTATCTACAACCGCGCTTCCTGTTGCGTCGCGTCATAACCGTTTGCGTGATCTCTTGCTCCTCCATCTCTCCGGATTGTTCCGCGTACGCGTCCATCTGAACCGCGATCGCCGCTGCCATGAGCAGATCGAAGTGATTCGTCATCCCTTTGGCCTGTTTGACCGTATTCGGCACTAGAATATCCTCCTTGTCGTAGTAGAGCGCCTCATAGAGAATCGCGGGGTCCGGGCAGGTAAACGGGGACTCATCGTCCTGGAACGCGGTCGCGAGGCCGAAGAGCGCCGTCGACTTCGTGTTGACGTTCGTTAGCCAGCCCAACCGCTCCGTCTCCTTTGGCTCGTCTCCGCTCATGATGTGGTATCGATAGATGTTTTCGTACTCCTCGCTCAACGCACCGATCGTTGTCCCGCCGTAGTTCATTTCCGGCGCGATGATACACGTCCCATACCAGCGGCCGGCACGCGCCAGCTCCCTGCCGAAATCATCAGGCTGAATGGTATTGCACTTGTACGTCGCAACGATCTCGCGCGTCGTGAAATCGACGACAACAGCCGTCGAATGGTGCCCGCCCACGCCCATGCTCGTATCCGCGCCGATGCCATACCGATGATTCTTGTGAAAGTGTTTGTAGATCTTCCACTTCGCGCCCGTGCGCATGTGATCATCCGTCTCTTCGATCGGCACAGCCGCCTCCGCGCGAATCTTCTCGTTAATGATGTCCGAATCAAACAGCTTGCTGCCGCCGGAGAGAAATGCTTCCGCCGCATACGACGGATACTCGGACCGCATGCGCCGCGTAATGTCCGTCTCATCAAATTTTTCCTTGAGCGCACGCGACTTCAACACGTACCATGCGCGCTTCTGCTGCGAGAACGTCTTCCCTAAATTTCGCTCCATGCGCTCAAAATACTTTTTGAACACGCGCGGAAGCTCAACCGTCTCCGCCTCTGCTTTTCCGAGCTCGTTCTTTGACGCCTTCCACCACGGGAAGAAAAAGAACCGGTATTCCAAAATGCTCAACCCCTTGCTCGGGTTGTCCGGATACTTCAACCGCGCCTGCTTCGTTGCCGCCATCGCATCCAGGCAGCGCACGTGGAACAGGTCACCCTCATTCCTGGCCGTTGATTCGATGAATACGAATGTGTTCGGAATGTCCGGCACCGTCGGGATAGCGGACTGCACAACCTCGGCAGCCTTCTCCGCCGAATCGGAACAGAGCGGACCAAGCTCGGAGAGGTGCAAGAGCCGATGCGTTCCGGAGTGAATCGTAGTCCCTGCAAACACGGACGATCCATTCGTCCACGTGATCTCCGTTTTCGAGTCGGAAGCGGAGACGAGCCCCAGGTGCTCCTTTAACGGCTCCGGAAAATGATCCCAGGCGAACAAAACCTTCCCGAGCAATTTCTTTGCATTCTCTTTTTTGTCCGCAACGATGGCCGCTGACGTGTTCTTGTGAAACAGGCATTGATCGAGAATGAAGATCTCGATGAACGTCGACATTCCAAGCTGCCGAGCTTTCGCGATAATCACGCGCCAGTGGAGATGCTGAAGAAGAAACCGCTGGAACAGATTCGGTTTAAACGTCACGACTTTAAAATCTTCGTCTAAAATTTTATAGAGATGCGAGATACGCCACCTCGGATCTTTTAACTTCTTCTTCAACTCATCCTCTTCGATATTTTCAAAATTAAAATCGTCAATGGAAAGCAGTTTATTTTTCACGCGTTCGAGAGTCGCTGTCATAGGTCTATAGCATGTTCAAAATAGGTGATCCCAGCACACGATGACGGACGCCGCGAAAAAAAGAAAAATGAACAAGATCTCCCCGGGATGTATTTCCATAGATCGATGAATCGGTAAATCAGTCAATGATCGGCTCTTCCTCCGCTTCAATTTCGTCAAGGATATCCTTCGACTTCTTCGGCGTCACATGTTTCACCTCTGACTTTACGCGCATCCCGGTCTCATTCGACGCCACGAAGATGGCAAACTGCGTATCGTAGATCTTCGCCAGGCCGCCGCGTACAAGATAGGTCTTCATCACGTCCCTGGCAAACTGGATAGCTTGGGCGATCTCATCGGACTGTTGCGCGAGCTCACGCAGCAACGCCACTGTGAGGCCGTTTCTCGTGCACCACTCCTCGATCAACGGGAACGGTCGATGCTCACGACGCATCGAAATCTCTATACCTCCATCGCGCAGAGGGATCTTCTCCTCAACGTCCTCGTATTCCGGCTGATTAAAATATTCCACGATAGATGCCGCAACCATCGGGAAGGCTATGGGGCCGTCAACTTTCAAGACATCTGAAACAGGCCTGGCAGGTACGGGGACCTGCGACCCGGGGATATCTTCACTTGAGACGAGGAGCTCTTTAACCTCTGCTTTCTTCCATACCGGCATGGTACGCATTCTAGCACACGAAGGCTCAATATCACAATACTGCCAGCTCAATATCGAAAAAAATTTTTTTTTTTCGGGGTGCCCATGGCCAAAAAAAAAATTAAAATAAGAGACGAAGAAAGAGGGGAGAGGATATGGTCCATTTTCGCTCCCGACTTCTCGCCGCCGTCTTTTGGTTGGGTGGGGGTATGGGGGTATGGATTCCATTCTGCCGGCACACTGCCAGCACCCCTCGTCCGCCTCAATCGTCACGCTAGGGATATTAAAAAACCCTAATGTTTTTGATTATTTGGCATTTTATGCGTCGCACAAGAAAGTATTGTGCGACCCTTTGAATTGCTAAGTTAAGCGATAAAATCAATATACACTCAAAAAGATCAAGGCCATTTTACAATTTGATGAAGTAAAGTGAACTTAGCCAAATTTTAGCTTTTTGTAAAGTCAACTTATCTTTTTGAATAAACCTTAGCAAAAACGAAAAAACCATTTCTCTTTAAATGTTTTTACATTTCTGCACAAAATAAGAATAAAAACGAATAAACCATTTTTATTTGAATGTTTTATCAAAAATAAAAGAATCAATAATAAAAATTAAAAAGTTAATTTTTAAAGATAATTTGAGGCGCTTTATGAAAAAAAATATGATCCAATACGTAAAATATCGCTTAACCGCCCATTGAAATTAACTAATGTAATGTTTTAGCTTAATTCTAAAGGCTAAAAGTGACATTACATCGGGCTTTTCATGTTTTTACGAAAAACCATATATATATTTTTTTATTCTTTTTATCAAATATTCTTTACATCTTATCAAGTTTTCTTTCCTTTCTTTTTTTATATAATTTAATAATCTAAAAATATAATATATTAAATTGTAATATCTCAAAGATTATCAATAAATAAATCATAAAATATGACATTGACATATTTTTATGACTTTTCAATACTTCAATGTAAGAACTTAACACAATGTTATTATTATTGATTAAAATATGACATTAGCACATTTTCTTTTTTAAATATAATTATCCACAATAACACTAAAACACCGCTTAACTTAGCACACTTGACAGATCATGCCAGCAGTGTTATTATGTCCTTAACGTCAAGAAACGGCACCACGAAGCGAGACGATCCGGCCACGGCTGGATAGCTCCCGCCAAGCCAGTATGCAGCAATGGGCGGCGTTGCTCGAGAAGGAACAGAAACCCGACCGATGCCGCGCCGCCTCCCACTCATTCCTAAGCTCCTTACACTATGTATATGTCCACCGCCTACAGCGGAACTGTTCAAGGCCTCCGCTACAAGCTCACGCGTATGGATTACGAACACTCTCTAGCACTGGAAGATCGACCCGATCATCTAGCGACTCACGATTGCCTCCATATCCTTCCCGCCGTGACCATTTACGCGCCCGCGCGCACCTCTCTGCGCTCGCTCGCGCTCACCGTGGGCGTCGTGCTCGCCGTCCTCGCATGGGTCTACTGGGTAAACTCCGCGTGGCCGATGATGAATTAGTGAGGCTGACCCTCTCCGCTTGCCCCTCTAATGGTCTGGGGGCAAGCATGAGCGGATCATAAACCCGCCGAACATTACAACCATATGGAAGACGTAGCCATTGATGAAGCGCTTACCGTGTTTTGTGAACACGTCCTAAACATGACCCGAAGCGACGCGCAAGGGGTCGTAGAAGGCATGGACAAAGCGGCGAAATATAAAATTGCCGTCATTACAAAGCAGACAATAGACATTGCAACGGGTGCATATTGGGGTGCATATTGACCCCTTCCCTTTCCCGCTACTGGCGGGAGAGATGAGCGGATCAACCCAAAAGGAACCACGAAATGACCGACTCTAACGAACCCGTTTTGCACCTTATCTCTATCATCTTCCGCATGGATGAAGCCCGCGAGCGTGAAGAATGCAAGCGCCGCATCCATGAAGAAGTCACCCGCGCGGATCCCCCGCGCGCGTCCTCCTCCTCCCCTGTTCGTTAGAATGGGGGCGGTACAGGGCGGGACTTACCGCCGAGAACATTCAAAAATATGCGTAAATATACAGAAGCCCAACGCGCGAAGAAGCGCGCGGAACGGCAAGCCCTCACCGCTAAGGTTAGAGAAGCGGTCAAGGCGGGCGTTATCCCTACGGGGTACGTATCAGCCCGCGGACACGTTTACAGCCCGTGGAATGCGTCAATGCTTGCCCTACAAGGCGCACCCGCCGGGGTCTATGCCACGTTCAAGCAATGGCAGGAGTCCGGAAGGATGGTCATGAAAGGCCAACACGGATTCGCTATAGCGTTTGTGAGCCGTGACGAAGACGCTGGATACGTTGAAACAAGGAAGAACGCGGACGGCAAGGAAACATCAACCGTGCGCGCCACGTTCCGAACTTATACCGTGTTTGAGGAAGGACAAACGGAGATTATAGACGCCTCCCTCGCCTTTCAGAACGTCCCGCCTGTGAGCGTCACGTCAACGGGCGCGCTAGCAGTAGGACAAACAACGGAAGTGATCCCGTGCCCGTTCTGACCCCCTCCCTCGTCCGGTTCCGCCGGACGGGATGAGCGGATCATCTAAGAACCGCCGAACATTAAAAAATATGCAAAAACGTTTCCAAACGGAACTTATGCAACATTCGCCGATGAACGAATGCACCGAAGAACTCTACGATGAGATGCTAGGCGTCCTTCCTCCTCGTCTCATGCTCTCGAATGCGTTTCTTGTGGGAGAACCAGTTACTCACAATGCGCAAGGCATGCCCGTATATGATCTTTTCTTCTGTCATGAAGGGAAGTTTTACATCGGAGGAGGAACAACCGTTAAAGATTTTCTGCTTTTTTGCGTCCCTGTAGAGGAACCTGCTATAGCTTGACCCTTTCACCGACGATCAGCGGGGAGCCTCCCAATCGGCTCCCCTCTCCGTCCTCTCTCTCGTTCCGGACTCCCGCGGTTTTTCATATTTTGCCCGCGCATGATCCGGACGAGGGGGAAGATGGGGAGACATAATAAATAATACATCTATGAAATCTTTTCGCGTCGAAGTCTTCGCGGATCAGCGCCCCATTCTCATGGATCGCGACACGCTCGAAGCATCCAGCGTTCGCACCGCGTTAGGTCGTGCGTTCGCGCAAGCAAAGCCGCGTATCCGTAGGCGCGTGAAAACCGTCACGGTCCGCGTTACTAATTTATGAACATAAAATGTCCCTACTGTTCACAAGAAGGCGTAAAAACGTACGAAGACGGACGCCTATGGTTCCGCTGCTACTCGTGCGGCTTCTCGTGCTTGCTAAAATTGCTCGCTGAGCATGTGAATCTCGCACGTAAACATGACTCCGCGTGACCGCTTTTTATTATTTTTTTATCCACACAAAAACGAAAAAAGCCAGCATAACACGGCTTGCATATCCTGCGATTGTGTTGTATCTTGCGCCCTATGCATTTACGAGCGAATGAAAAACGGCGCGCGCTCTCCCGTGGAAGCTCAGCGCTCCGGTCGCGCGTTTCGCGTTCAAGCGAACTTCGCAACATGAGACGTGCGCGTGCCGCACTCACCGAAGAGGATTTAAAGATTTTTCGCGCGGAAGGCGGACGCGTGCGCATGTCTAACTTGACCAAACACCAGCGCCAAGTGCTTTCCCGTCGCGCGGCCAAAGCTTCATGGAGCCAACGCGCGCGCAAAAAACGAATCCGGCAGCGCATCGCCAGACGCCAGGCGAGCCTGGACAGAGTGCCCCATAACACTGACGATTGATTTCCTATGACGCAAAAAGGTTTCCGTCCCGACCTTTTGACATTGCCCGTTCAGAGCGAATCGTCTTTTTATGATGTTCGGTCCCCGCACTGGGCGTCCGCAGACGGCCCGTTTGCCTTTCTCCGCCTGTTCCGTGCGCACCTCCTTTGCTACATCCATGATTCGGAAAATTTTCCGATCATCCACTCGTACGGCGTCGACGGATTAACGCCGAAAACGATCGCCTTTCCGAATCCGGCCAGGCAGGCTTCGGGGTATGGCATCTTTTTTTCTGTCAACGGCTTCAAGACGGACATGAGCAGAAAAACAGAGAACCTGTATTCGTTGAATACCGTATACGCGGACATTGACTACCCGCAAAAAAAGAATCCGCCGACGGATCGCCAGATCGTCACGTTCAAGCGTGCGGTCATGGAGGATTTGGTATCGTGCATTTCCTTTTCCGATCGAGATGCGTTCCTCAAAAATCCGTCCGAGGCGGATTGCGCGCCGGCACCGACCGCGATTGTAGAAACCAAGAACGGATACCACGTCTACTGGGTCTTTCAAAAACCGATCTTGCTTGACGATCCGCGCCTGCGTAATAACCCCGAGCTCCGAACATCCCTGCTCGAAACATACGGGAAGATCGAAGCAAAAATCATCGAACGTTTTCATGGAGATTTGGGCGCAAAAGACGTAACGCGGGTGCTTCGCGTCCCGGGATCCTATCATCTCAAGCATCCGAATGATCCGTTTTTGGTTCGCCTCGTCCACTTCTCTCCGGAAACGACGTACACGTTTGGTTCGCTGCGCAAGTTTTGGCTTTCAAATCCGGACGCTACCGCGCCGCATGAAGTAAAGCCGGACCTTGCGTCAAACGAGCGCTGGAGCAAAGAGGCCGCCTCCATGTTCAAACGCGCAGGAGACAAAGAGAGCCTGACGGAAGCGGAATGGCAGCGCATCGATGCCGAATACCTCATTGAGGAACGCCCGAGCATCCGCGCGCTGCTCACTCCTTCAGGGATCCCCGAGGGCCAGCGGAATAAATGCCTGCTCATTGCAGCCTCCGCGCTTCGCCGAGCAGGCTGGAGCGAGGAACGCGTGCTGAGCGAAGTCGTAACGTCCGGCTATTCGGGGCTTGCCGAATATGAAATACGGAACACGGTCAAGTCCGCATTCCGGCGCGCTACACCATATGTATTCGGCTGGAATGATCCGATCCTTTCGCAGTACGTGACGCTTGAAGAAGTGAGCGAGATTGTCCGGCGCGTCATCGCCATTCGGCAGTCGCGAAGGAAGCCGTCTAATTTGGGAGCGGGCGAAGAACCTGAAAAAGTGCCAAAAGAAATTATTGAACAAAAACACCTCTTTGGGGTTCCGGAACAGTACCCCGTCCTGCCGCGTGATATAAAAAAGGCGCTGTACGATCATTTTGAAATTGAATTCGTGAAAGCGCACCCCGATGTTTTTTACGTTGAGAATTTAGGATTCTATCAGCGAAAAGAGGAAGGCTGGTATGAAAACATGACGCATGAATCCGTGGAATGTCTCGTCAATCGACTGCTGTACCGAATCGGATTAGCGGACAAGCGCGGCACGTCAAACATTGCGGCGAAGGTGAAGTCGCTGCAAGCGTTTGAGTCCATACGGCTCACGCGTGAATCGCTGGAGTTTGCAACGAATACTTTGGCCGGAGAAGGCACGTTCTTGAATGTGCGGACGGGTATTTTGGATATTGATTCTGGACGCATGATCCCGCGCAACCCGAAGATGTTTTTCATGCACCGTGTTGATGCGGACCCGCTCAATGATCCCCAGTGTCCGAATTTTGAATCGTTCATCGCTGAAATCGCCAAGTCGCGCGAGGATGTTGTGACGCGAGAGCGCATCCAGCTGATCCAGGAGGCGTGCGGATATGCGCTTACGCCGTATAACCATTTCCAAAAAGCGTTTTTATTCATCGGGCGCGGGTCAAACGGTAAATCAACCCTCATGGATATCTTCACGCGGCTCCTGGGCACGAGCAATGTTTCCCAACTCAACTTTAAGCAGCTGAACGGCCAGTTTAATTTGCATACGCTCTACCAGAAGCGGTTGAACATTGTGGAGGAAGTGAAAAAGAGCGAACAGCACTATTTTGATTCGGACATTCTGAAAAAAATTATTTCCGGACAGATGGTGGATGCGGAGCGCAAATTCGTCCAGGACCCATTTTCATTCCGTCCGTTCGTCAAGCTGTTCATTCTGGTCAACGACTTTCCGCGCTTCTCTGATGCCGGCTTTGCGTTCTATCGCCGCTTTTTGGTTATCCCGTTTGAGCAAACGTTTGACGGATCGCGCGTAGATCCTTTTCTTCCTGATAAACTGTGGAAAGAACGCAGCGGGATCCTCCGCTGGGCCATGGAGGGGTGGCAGCGGCTCCAGCGACGAGGGTGCTTTTACGAGAGTAAAGAGACGATTGACGCACTGGACGCGTTCCGTGAGAGCAATAGTCCCGTTGTGGAATTCCTGTTGAACAACTACATGATCGAATCGGAAACAGAGCGCGTGAGCGAGAGCGACGCAGGGCACTGGATTATCCCGTTTGAGGACGTGTACAACGCGTATCGCCGCTACGCAGGCACGAATGGCTACGGGACGAAGAGCCGCAACACGTTCAAAAAGGAATTGAGCGACCTTACGCATTCGCGCCTTCATGCGGTTTCACTCCAAACGACATTGCAAAAAGATTACGTGTGCGGTATACGCATGCACCCTCTAAATCCTTTTCCTCCCCTCCTATGATCGATCCTCCCATTCATCTCTTGCTCCCCGCCGGACACGGTAAGCCGGGCAAAAGTCCGTTTATTCGTCCGATGGCTGCGTTTCTCCTCTCAACCCTTCGCCCGACGCGCGAAGCGCACGCACTTTCGTTTCTCCAAATTCGCGCGGCATTCATCGGATGGTTCTTTGGTTTTATGGAGCCCGTCTATCGTTTGCAAACGTCGCACCTTGCATACATGATGGCGATTTCCCCGAGTGGTTTTTCCCGTATCATTATTAACGCGGTCCGATCAGACAGGTTCGTCCGTCTCTGGCATGAACGCCACCCGGATTTTTCAGAAACGCCGCCAAAGATAAAATGGATCGGCACGCATCGTCTTCCGTTCCTGTTTAACGTACTCGTTTCAGAGGCCGGAGAGCCGCTGCCCGGGGAAGAGCGGATCGAGTTTGAGAAGCACTATCCTCCCTTCCATGAGTCTCCGATTGGATTGTTTGAAAATCAAGGCGCGCTGCCGCGGTTCAAACGCAAGCACTGGGAAATCTCGACCGTAACGTACCTGACTCCTGCCGAGAAAGAAGCCCTCCGATTCCAAAATACCGTAACCGCTCCTCTGCGCAAACGCCACCTGGAGCGTTCAAAACGCATATGATGTACGATTTTCAACAGTTTAACTGGCTACGCAACGCAAGGGACGTGCTCGTTGCGGAGCTCAAGACAAAAGACTACGCCAAACGCACGAAAATAAAGAAGGACCTTCGCGAGGTCGTTTCCGCCATGCGCAAGATTGTGGATGAAGAGATTTGGGATCGGGCGATCGGTGCGCCCGTGTTCCTCACGACGCTGTACTTTATAGACGTAAACGGCGTCCAGTGCATGGAGCGGGGTATCATCGAATCCGCGTGCGAGGATGGTACGTACAGCGTTCTGCGGCGTAACGACGGGCGTGCGAATCTTAAGACAACGGAAATGCGCCTCATCTGGCTCGCTGAATGGAGCAAATATCTGATTTAGCCGCATGAGGCCGAAGAGCGCCGCGTACGATTGCGTAAATGCGGGACGGCGTTTAACCTTCTACGTCCGCGCTCTTCGACCCCATATGATTATCGATTCACGTATTCGCATGGATGCGCTCGAATGGAGCATGATCCCGCGCCTCACACGCGAGCGCATCAAGCGCGACCTTACTTATAAAAATCCCGCCTATTCTCGCGCGGAACGTTTAGGATTCTCTACGGCGCACATTCCAAAAGAGATCACGACCTACATCTATTCCGCGGAAAACGGGTTCACGGCCGGCAGGGGAGAGTTCTATAAAATACAGCAGGCGCTCCTTGAGATCGGCGTAACAGATCCTCCCGAGATCCTGATGCAACAGAGACCGCTGCCTCGCGTAAGGTATGTAAATACCGCGTTCACGCTGGACGAACGTCAAACGCGGTGCGTTGACGCGGCCATGCGGAAGCGGCAGGGAATTATCCTGGCCGCAACGGGGAGCGGTAAAACGGATATGATCTTCAAGCTCATCGCCGAGCGCAAACAGAAAACATTGATCGTGGTCCCGCGCAAGGTGCTGGCCGAACAGATTTTGAGCGATCTCCGTACGCGCCTTCCGGATGTCTCGATTGGAACGCTCATTGGTGGCAAGGCCGTTTGGGGTGATGTCACGGTTGCGCTGGAACGCACGGCGTTGAAACATGTTAATGAAGCATCAGAGCGTTTTGGCATGCTCATTGCCGACGAGGTGCACGTGGCCGCCGCGCCCATGTTTCAAACGCTCTATAATCGATTTCCGTTCGAGTATCGGTATGGGTTTACCGGAACGATGCGGCGAAAAGATCAGATGGAATTTCTAATTTACGCGACGTTCGGCAGGCTGCTTGAACGCGTCACATCCCACGAGATCATTTCCGCCGGCCGCGCTGTTCCGGTGGAGCCGGTTATCCATGACACGCACTCCGTTGTGCCGCCGGAGTATCACGATCTCGATGCCATAAAATTTTCTCAAGCGGTGAACGCGAACCTGCATGCGGATTACGCACGTACGCTGCAAGTCAAAGATATCATCGTCTCCATTCTCGAGCGTGACCCGAAAGCGAGGATCGCCGTGGCTAGCCGATACCTTCATCCGCTGCGCGTTCTGCTCCGCGAGCTGGAGTGTGAAGATGCGCGTGCGATTATGATAACCGGTCAAACGAAGAACCAGGAAGAGGCGTGCCAACAAATTGAGAAGGGAGAAAGCAACGTGGCGCTCGCAACCATTCCGGTGTTTGGAACAGGTATCAATATTCCGAGCCTCACGGATATCATTTTGATCTCTCCGGTGTTCTCAAATCGACTAATGATCCAGCAGCTCCGCGGGAGGCTTATGCGTACGAGTGCAAAAAAGCGCTGTGGAAAACTCCATATGCTTTGGGACGGAAATGTCTTCGATCCTAAGAAATTAGAGTCTTTTCTGCGAATCGTCCGAAGCTCTTGACAAAGCAAGCATAATACTGCTAGCATATTCAATATTATCTAATTCTCTCAATGTACATCTCTTTTATGAGTAAATTTAAGAAGGCAGTTAAAACGTTCAGCAAGACGATTGCTCTGAACCCTGATTCCGAGGCCATTAAAAACGGCAAAGCCGAATACGCCGGTCCGCGCATCGTCGGATCACTGCGAAGCCGTGACATGGTTGAAACAACCAATGGCACGAATCGCGTGTACGAATTCGATCTGTACGCGAACCCGAACGACGATGCGGCGTTTGGCGTGACCCCGCCGGACGGTGAAGCCGTTTCGTTGTGGGCAAACAAGGTGCTCGAAAGCAAACTTGAAGAGGGCGGCGATAATGGCGACCCCGTCCCCGAGGGAGCTATCGTGTCGATCGAATTCCTCGAACGCCGAAAAGGCAAGAGCGGATTCGCTGCAACGAAAGGGTACGACAATTACGAAGTCGGCTACTTCCTTCCGCCTGCGAATTTTCGCAAAGCTGATGCTTCACAGGCTTCGGCTCAGAATGCGGAAGTGGACGAACCGTTTCCCTCCGCTCCATCTGCGCCTTCGCCCGCGGCCACGCCTGCCGCTCGAACAACGGCAGCTCAACCTGCGGCCAATCCGCTGGACGATCTCGGTCTTTAATTCACGCATCCTAATTGCGGCAACCTCTTTTTGGGTGCCGCCTCAAACAGTGATTCGTTATGACGATAAAAACCATTTCTCGCGGCTACAAGCAGACCGTGCAGGTCGATCTGCCAGATGGCCGCAAAGCGTGGCTCAGCCATGAAGCCGAAGTTGGTGCGGAGCTGGACGAAGCTGACACTTCGAATCTTAGTGAGTGCTATGAGCAGCTGTATGAGATCGCTGCAGCGGAAGTTGTGAATGCGATCAAACAGCAGAAGGCGCAGATCAACAGCGCTACGCAACAGGTGCCTGCCGCGTCTATCGGTGGCGCTCCCGCTCGCCCTCCGCGCATCTAATTGTTCTAATCATCCCCGCCAGGGACACCTATTCATTCCTTATGTCAAGAGCATATTCTGTCGGTATCGACACTCCATCATTTTCCGATCTTCGAACGTTCTCGTTGTGCCCGCGTCTTTGGTACGAGCAGAACATTACGAAGGAGTACGTGCAACCGGAAGAGGATTACTTCACCTATGGTTCGCTCGTGGATATGCTCTTGACGGAGCCGGAAAACGTTCCGAAGAAATTCGTGAAGGTCGTTCGCCGGTCAAAGGACCAGACCGGCATGGAAACAGTCGGCAAGATCAACGTCCTCAAGGAAGAGATCGCAACGCTTGAAACGGCGCTCGCGGAAAAGGCGAACAAGATCAAAGAGAAGAGCCTCAAAAATAAAAAGAAAGATTTGAAGGAGCTCTCCATTCAGTTGAAGGCTATCCGATCCAATGAGAAAAAAACGCAGGTCACGGCGAGCGTATGGGACAATGCGCACGAGACCGCGGAAGCGATTAAGGAGAATCCGCTTTGGAAAAACATGATCGCTCCGAGGATCGAAGAGGGATGCGGAACGTTTCAGTTAGCGCTCATTGCTGAGGAAATCGGTTTAAAAGGAACGCTTGACGTGTTCCTTGGTCCAAAGGCGCTCGTTACCGCTCTCAAGCTATTCGCCAGCGGTAACTGCAAGCTTGAGGAAGTTTTGAAAGTAGCGGTTGATACGGATCCGAAAGAGCTAGCCTCCGTGACCATCGTCGACATCAAAACCTGTTACATGTTAAAGAAGTTCGATCCAAGGTCATACGCGGCACAATTAGCCATTTATCGGGCGATCATTGAGGAGTTGACCGGCATTAAGGCTCACGCCTTCATTTTGGCCGGTGATAAGGACTCAGACCTGAAAATGGCTCAGCACTACCAATTCACGCCTGAAACGCTTGACGAGGCCATTTCACGCGCTCTAGACGTTAAGGAATGGTTCGATCAGTCGTTTAAGGCATGGGAGGAAGATGCCAACGTATCCAAAGCGTTCCCTGCGGCAAAGACGCTTGACGGAAAGGAGCAGGAGTGCATGCGCTGTTCGGTATGTCGACATGAGCCGTTCTCCCGTAATACAGAACCCGTTATCTTATGAGTGATCCCCGTCAAGAAGCGCTCGCACCGCTTCATAATCAGCAGCCTCTTTTAGACGATGAGCCAACCCTGCTAACCGTTGCCGAATCAACGTACAAACAGGCTGCCGCTCGCGCGCAACAGCACTTGCTCATGGCCCGTATTTCCGAACGACAGGGAGCGGCATCAAAAACGAACCGGCGCAAATTTGAAAAACAACGCACGATAGAGCTTGATGCGATGTACGCACAGCTTGCGATTAAAGCGTTCCTCAGTGATATCATCATAGAGGAACGAAAGAAAAAAGCAGACGCCTATAAGCCAAAGCTCAAAAAGAAGCACTGATCCATCTTCTTATGAATGCCGTCTTGATCATCTACCTGCTATTGAACACCTGTTTTTATGCAGCGATCGGGCAAGACGCGATGAAGAACGGCGAGTATCTACTAGGAACCGGAGCATTGCTGTTTTCCATGCTCTCGCTCACGCTGGAAGTAGGGATTTTTTACACGCTATGACGTATCCAGATCGAGCATTCTTCATCGTGTTCTGCATTGTTGCTTTCATCGCTTCTTTTTTAGGCACGGCTATTGTTTTGAACATATTTAATTACATCGAGCTTCCTGCTGCAGAATGGTATTGCGGCCAAAAAGGATCATCTTACATCTGTCAACGTTTTACAAAGAAAAAGGAGGTGACGTGTGACGCAGGTTGTACTGAAAAATCGTGTCCGTGTGACGGTGCTGAAAGTCCCGCCGGCGCACATCCCGTTGCTCGTTGAAGCAGATGCGAAACGCATTGCCGTCATCGAGCTGTATGTACTGATGCACGGAGGCGCTCACCGCATTCGTGCACGCAGCATTGATCTTGCTGCTAGTTTTCCGGACGTGATCTCATAGCACTTTACGTATCTCGAGAGGAGATTTGACATCTCCTCTCCCCTCTATCGCTCCGGAACGATGAACCAGGAATATTTCCGAAGCGATAGAGGGGCACATTGCCCCTCAGTACACGTTCCTTCTCAGTTGTTTGATTAGGCAGGCACGAGTCCATGAAGCTCTCTCGTGCCTCGCCTCGAGATACTGATAACGGTTGCGGCCGGAAACTCCGCAGAGTAGGGCCTTTCCCTTTCAGTATCTTTAGGCGGGGTGCACTGAAAGTTAGATCGGCAAAGGGCTGCTGGTTTAACCGGATCCGCTATAGACGGCGCTAGCCCACCCATTGCAACTGATCCCTGACAATGGAGAGCCAAAACCATATTGAAGGATCGAAAAGCGAGAGAACCTGCCATCCAGTGAAACGTCCGAGGAATTAAATTGCCTTGGCTATAGTCGTCACTGGATGGCCTCTCGCCTCCACTTCGTTCGTGTGAGCTGGCCGTTCGGCGACCAGATGCCGTCTTCTTCGGGGGATGGGTTTGCTACTCGACATGAGCGGAGTGAAGGCGGGAAATGGAACCCGCGTACATAAACTTATCTAACTCTTAATCTGGTCACAATATGTAGATACACACATGAGATTTCAACACATTAAAAATTCATAGCGAGGGTAAGATGTGACCAGTCTTGCCCCTCGCCTCGAAGTGGTGAGAAAAGACGGACGATCGTGATGACAAAACCGTCCGAGTAGGTCACGGCTCACTGCTTCAAGGCGGGAAACCGCAGACGAGTAAGGAGATTGAGTGGCGGAATAGGTAGACGCTACGAGCCGTACAGGCTTTCGGGGTCTTACAGGCGGTGAAGTGACTCCTGAGCTACTAAACCCGAATTTGGAGCCGTTTGTCATGCGAGGTGCAAATCCTCGCCTCAATCTTCTCTCGCCTCATGGGTACAACATCCGAGTATACCGGACAGATAAGCCCCACCCCATATATGCACGTCTAGGGAGTGGGAGAAGAAGCGAGACGTGCCGTTGTATCCAGCAGGCGGGAAACCGCAGACGAGTAAGGAGATTGAGTGACAGCAGAATGGTATTGCTGTGCCAGCTATATCCTAGGACTGGTAGGCCGAAGCCCCGTGCACGGGGTGGGGTCATGCAAGTTCGAATCCTGCCTCAATCTTCTCTCGCCTTTGCTTCACTCAACACGAGCGGAGCGAAGATGAGAATTATGCAAAAATACCCTCTAATCCTCGATGTGTGTTGCGGCGGCCGCACGTTCTGGTTCAATAAGCACGACCCCCGAGCTCTATTCTTAGATAATCGTGTATTTCCAAAGCAGGTCATCTGGGAAAAAGGGGATCAGCAGAGACTCTTTGAAGTGAAGCCGGATAAGATCATGGACTTCCGCGATCTCGAGCTCGCCTCAAATACATTCAAGCTCGTTGTTTTCGATCCACCGCATATATTAAAACGAAACGGGAAGACTGGATGGATGGGAAAGAAGTATGGCTCATTGAATAAAGAAACGTGGCAGGACGATATCCGCAAGGGATTCTCTGAGTGTTTCCGCGTTCTGCAAAAAGAAGGGGTGCTGATATTCAAGTGGTCGGAAATAGAGATCCCGCTCCGTAAAATACTTGAGCTCACGGATGAAAAACCTTTATTTGGCCACAAGAGCGGAAAGAACAGCAAGACGCACTGGATAGCATTCATAAAATCCTAATTGAATTAACTAAATATATGTCAGACAAATATCCCATCGGAGCGAAGCTCGTCCCGAAAAACACGTATACTCATCGCAACTTAATTGTTATTGATCCGAGCGATATTGTGTTTACAGAAAATGGGTATGGCAATTTATGTCCAATCACCATCAGAGAACTCGAAGAAAGAGGGTACACCGTCAAGATTCAACCCGCTCCTAAGCCGTTGACGCTGGCGAATGTGGAAAATGGAATGAAATACTGGTTTTGTGGAAATGGAAAAGTCTATAAAACTGAATTTCACAACAGTAATCCTTTTGACCACGCCATCGTCCGCGCCGGTCTCGCCTTCCGCACGAAGGAAGATTGCGAAGCGGCCACTAAGGCGAAGGGGGAGGAAGGAATGATATGACAAAAAAGACCCTTGAACTCTTGGAGCTACTACGTGAGCAATATCCGCATCCTGATAGTGCGATTATTGCCGAGTTTCAAAATATGACAGGAGGGTATGCACGACGCGCGGATGCAATCGCGATGCACTGCTGGCCGTCAAAGGGGTTGGAGCTTATAGGATTCGAGATTAAAACATCCCGTGCCGACTGGCTCCGTGAATTAAAACAGCCAGAAAAAGCGGAGGCCATCAAGCAATTCTGTGATAGGTGGTATCTCGTAATTTACGAATACGAAATAGTACATTTCGGTTTTGGTTTTGAACAGAAAGAAGTGCCTGATGACTGGGGCGTGATGATCCGGCAATGGGAGGGTTCTGGTTACAAACTTAAAATCAAAAAGGAAGCTCCGAAGCTCGACCCGAAACCGATTGACCGTCTGTTCCTCGCGTCTCTCATGCGTTTGGCGAGCAATCCATTCAATGACGTTGTAATTAACGGGCGGAAATATACTGTCGCCCCCTCCCCCTAACCCCTATGTCCACCAAAGAAGAACAAATTTTAGGTGATGTAATTCAGAGCATGGCTAACCTCGCGGCGCAAGATCATCGAAAACATCCGCTTTATAAAGTCTTTCAAGAAGAGATGGAAGATCGCAATATACTCAATCGTCTTTCGTACGAAATGATGCGGCTCGTTTTAGTGGCAACGCAGGCTATGAGCGATGCGGGATTGGATGTATCAAAAGAACAGTTTTATTTTTTGCTCAAGTTACCGTATGAGTCCGAACGACTGGAGAAAGAAATCCGCGAAAATGAGGGAAGCGGATGTTGCGTAGATAAGACGTATTCGCGGCTTCAAAAAAGATTTGAACAACTTGGTAAAAAAATAACCCCCTAACCCCTATGACCAAAGAACAAGAAGAATGGTGGGAACAGATTTTCCACGATACATTGCGGGGGCATAAGTTTATGGACGAAGAAACAAATATCCTCGAAACGGATTGCTCAACGCCCATGAGTCCGTTTGGTATCCACAATATGGTGAGGCGTATCGTCACTGAAGCCGAAGCCCGTGGCCGTCTCCAAGGAAGGAGGGAGGCGTTGGAAAGTGGCATTGATTATCAACGCGGACGAATTGCTGGGCTGGCAGAGGCGATGAAATTGTTTAAAGATCACGGGAATTGTTACGATCCACAAAGCGGGCATGAGTTTGAAAACGCTTTACGTATTCGGATAGATGGAGACCCACATGTTCATGTTGCGGGCACGAAAGACGAGTGCGCTCTTTGCGGAAAGGATTTAGGTGATCCAATCCATCTCCGTTCCAAGCTCAAAAAATCTAAAAACCTATGAAAAAATCCCCATCTATCCAAGAGACGATGAAGATGAAAACTCCGCGCTTCCGTAAAAAAGTAGCGGAAGAACAGGAACACATTAGAGAAGAAGTGAAAGCCTACAATGAAGGTAGAATTGCTGGACTGGAGGAGGCGATACAGTTATGGAATCAATGGAAAAATATGGGCGGTGCATTTTCTAAAGCTCTCCGCCAGAAGCTCGAAGAAGCTAAAAAAGAATAATCTCTATGCCCGAATACATCGCAGTCCCTCTAATTTTCATCTTTTACGGTCTCGCTATCCACCGGCTAGCTCGTAGTCTTGAACACCAGCGTTGGCTCCTCACCATTCAGTACACTCTTGGTCACGACGCCAAGAAGCAATGCGAGGAAGCGTATAAAAAGAAAGTATGGAAAGCATGATCCCTCGTCAGACACCAGAGGAAGCTGGATACGAACCTGAGAATGACGATGAGAGACGATTCTATAGATTAAAAGCTAACGAATAACCCCTATGAAATACTTCCTCTTTATTTTCTGCATCCTTCTTCTCGGAGCAGGGTGCCAGTCCACAAACACGAAACAAGTCTCAACGGTTGAGGCCTATGGGCAGTTAAACGATCTCATTAAAGACAAATGTTTTTATACGGATAACAAAGAAGAAATAGAACTCTGTCAGGATACGCCGGACTGCTGTCATTTTACGGGATGTTTGATCGAAGTATCCCATGATTGTCCGGACGGAAGTGTTGCGACTGGAACGATTCGGATGTATATGTCGGATTTACTTTGGGACAACAAATGTCTTGAAAAGCTGTAGTCCCTCCTCCTCGCCTTCATTCTGTGAGGGTCGGAGGGCGGATTAACGTCCAGTAAACTATTTAATTTTATGGGAACAGTTAGTACTAAGCTGTCAAATGAGTACGCTCTTTTGAATTTCAAGAGAGATGAAGACGATACACTCCGTTTTCAGCCCGTCGTCTTCTACGAGTTGCACGAAGACGGAACCGAGGAAAACGGTACGACGATCGAAGAAATGCTCCGCGTTTCGCTTGAACGCCTTACCGATCTGAACGGACGTTTTTCGTGCAAGGAGAACGAAACCGCTATCGTCGGCATGAAGCAGGCGGTCGAAGCATTAAACGCCCGTACAGCGGATCGTAAGGCGCGTGGTGTGGAAGGCAAGCACGAAGCCTAGCTCCCTCCCTCACAGGTGTACGGAAATATCGTACACCTTCGGGATGAGCGGGATTAACCGCTAATGACCCTACTTCTTTATGAATGTTTTACTCTCTGAATGTCCTCTGAAATGCACGTGCGGCCGATCCATGCCGAGTCGCGGGCGAGCTTTCGATAGAAATTTTCGCAGGTATCGCAACCCGTCAATCTGCCGGCACAAGAGCCCTGGCAAAGCCGGGATGAACGACTGGCGCATGCTCCAACATCGTGCTAAAAAACTTTACGTGAAACGTCCGTCATGGCTTCGCCGTACCCTCATAAGGGTCATGTCGTGGCTTCGACTGATCGGTAAATAGTATGCCACGATCTAAACATCTCCCGCCTCCTTCGAAGCTACAGGTCTCGCTCTCACTGGAAACGCGAGAAGTAATTCAATGGCTACTCGAAGGAGATTATTGTACGCAACCGATACGCAGAAAAGCACTCAAGGAATGGAAGAGAGCGATCCGTCAACAGGAGAAAGCGGATACACTCCTACCACCTATTGAGGAGCGTGCATTGACGCGTGAAGAAGAAATATCTGTCATTTCAAGCGGTGCAATAGGCAGAATAGAACTTCCTACTCGAATCATTGAGAGCGTTAATACGAGCGATCCTAAACAATGCAAGAAATGCAGGGGAAGGAAAGATAAAAAATAAATTTATGGAATCAAATGTCATCCTTTTTCGATTGACCATGTCGATCGTTCCAAAGAAGAACTCCAAGATCCCGAGGGTCAGCAGTCGCGGAAAGCCGTTTCTTCAACCGAACCTGAGAGCCGTGGAGTCGGAACAGTTTCTGCGCCAGGAAGCGTCCCTGCAGGCTCGTGGCTTCACTCCGATCGAAACACCCGTTAAACTGTTTGTACGCGCATGGAAGGCTCCCAGGTCTCGCGCGGATCTCTCCGGCATCGTTGAAACGGTGCAAGATGCTCTAAACGGCATTGCCTATATCGACGATCGACAGGTGCATGCAATTTTTGCAAAATGGATGAAGGGCGATCCGGACAAAGTCAACGGGATCCCGTTGAGCGCCGTCGTGATAGTAGAAAAACTTTATGAAGATTCCTGACACGGAAAAAAAAGAGTGCCCTGAGTGTCATGCACTCATTTATTTCTATCCTGTCGGCTATACGAATGCGGACGGTGAATGGGAATACGATCACATGGAGTGCCCTGTCTGCGGCTACGTTGCATCTTCCGAGGACACTGGTTAGCGCTTACGGCGCTTGCGTTTTTCATTTTTCGCGGCCCAAGCGTCTTTCATTCCCTCGAATGGCGTAAGCATCATATCCGATACGCCCAGGGCACGCGTCGCTGTTCGGAGCAGATAGAACGTCCCTTCGTCAAAATCCCCTGACGCGAATTGTTGCGCTGCTCGTTGGATACCTTCTGAAAAAACATTCAGCGTGACCCCTGGACGAAATTCGTAATTTTTCCCCATCAAGACATTCTGCAGAATGGTATTGATAAAATCTCCGATGAGGAAGAATCCCGTGGCTTGTTCTGTCATCGCGATCGCCGATCCCATCGCAGCCTCATGAAGCTTGAACACGCTCGTGGCCCGCTTTCGCGTTTCCTCCGCTTTCTCCTTTTCTCCCATGGCTTCCGTTACGGCCGCTTTAACCATCTTGCCCGGGACGCTCGCGCCAGCACGCAACCAGTAGAACAGGAGCCCCTGCAGGAACACGGTGTACCCGATATATTTTGTCGCCTGCGTCTTTGTCAGCCGTCCGTCGCGCATGAGGCGCACCGCATCGATCATGCTGCTCGCAATCTTCATGTTCTGCTGCGTCAATTCCGCAAAGAATTTTGTTCCCGCTTCCTGCGAGAATCGCGGCTTGCCGATAAACGTCATATCCGGCTGCGTACGGAGGATAACGGAATTAACGACCTCGCCGGCGCGCACGTATGCGTCCTTTTCCGACATGCCCTCGCGTCCATATTTGCGCACCAATCCCCAAAAGATGCCGGACGCGCCGCGCATGTTGACGTACTGGTCCGCTGGTTCCGTTGTGAGGCGCATCCCGAGATCCGCTGTTGATTTGATCTTACGCACTGTCCAGTGTTTACTAGGCCGCTCTGAAATTTCCGATACGGGACGCAGCCGGCGGAGTCGTAGGACGTTTACGTGTTTCTCTAAAATCTGACGACGAGACTTGTTCCAGCGGTTTCGTAATCCCCACTCGTAATCTCTTAACGGAATATTCATTGATCCCGATTCCGCTCGATATTGCGCGTTCGCGGAAAACTGCCCAACAGCAACACGGACATTCGAGAGGATGCCCTTGAACAAGGCGTTACTCAACTGGTCGACGCCCGTCGGATTCCATTGATCCTTACCGCTCTTCACACGACCGCCTCCGGTCAAGTTTTCCGTATGCCAGTCAACGGTTTCAAGAAACGCTTTTCCGTATTTCGTCTCCATCGCTCCGCGGAAGTCTTTGTCTCGAATAATCGCATTCAGATCCGTGAGATCTTTTGCCGTCTGCTCATACCATGTCGCGCGTTGCACGTACCGGCGGTATTCCTGAAACGGGTCAACGAGCTTCAACGCGGAGAATACGCGAGGATCCGTCCGACGAACCATGCCCGGATCAATGGAAACGCTGTACTGTTTTAGATCATTCAGTCCGGATTCAGCGAATCCCGCAACACCTCGGTCATCTATGTGCATGCCTTCGTCGTGCATAGGGCCGGCGTATCGCTCCCGATACCCGAGCGGCACGCCGCTACGCTCTTCAAAGACCGGTGCGAGCTTGTCCCATAAGGGCGCGTATCCGTTGTCAATGAGCCACGTCCCCATCTGCTTATCTTCGGGCTTCAAGAGATCGTAGACAGCTTCCCTGATTTCGGGCGTCCACGTATTCCCGCGCGTGATCCGTTCGCTTCCGACCTTCGTCTGGTCATACATCCACATCGCAAGCGCGTTGTTGCGGCTCACGCGTACGGCAATATCTTCCCCTTTCGTGTTCTTAAAAACGCCAAGATCGTGAACCGGTTCCATATCGATCTGCGCATGGATCCACTTCTTTTCGCTCCCATACAATTCGGTTCCGGTCTTTTGAAATCGCTCCATGTAGTCCGTATATTCGATTAAAGCATCGATACCTTTTCTTGAAACGCGGTCTACCAGCTGTTCAAATCTTCCACCAACGCGCCGAGCGATCGCCTGGTACGCAGAATGGTTGTTCAAATACCCGCGAAGCTTCTCGCGCCAATTACTCGCCGCCTTGGCGGGATCGATACGCGTTTCAAGCGGACGCGTCGGAGAATTGTACACTTCTTCAACGATTTCTTTCGTCACCTCGTTTTGTCGCGCGCGCCGCGCATCGATCATCTCGTTCCGCTTCGTCTTCCCTTCCGTGACATAGGACTGGATCGTTTCGAGCGTGTAGCGCAACTGCGGCAACGTTTGATCTTTCATGCCGCCAAGATTCAACAAATCGATCTGCCGCGCGATCTCTTCGGGCATCTCATACGAAGCCTCACCAGATGCACGCTGCATCTCGTCCGCTTTTCGCGTTAATTCCACCATGCGCCTGTTCACCTCCGCTCGATCCATGCTCACGTATTCCCTGACAGCATCGATGCGCGCCTGATGTTCCGCCGTCAGCTTCCCGCGCGGCAGCCCCGCCCGGAGAGCGACCTTCGCGTTCTGCAGTGTTTTCTTTATCTTTTTCTGCAATCGTTTCCGTTCAAACGTATTCCACTTCGCGCGGACATCATCAATGATCTCCGCCGCACGTTCGGCGTCTTTGACATTTTTCAACTTGACCAAAAAACTTCCGCGCACTTCTTTTGGAACACGGTTCTCGCGCATGAAGTCAACGAGAATCTGTTGAGCAGCCGCCTTGTTATTGAACTTCTGTCGCAGCCTGGCTTTCGCACGTTCCGCGGACTGCTTGAGAAAAGCCCGTTCGAGTGTCTCTTTAACCTTGCGGCGCGACAGGGAGGTTTTCTGCTTTTCCTCCATGCGCTTCCGATCGGCCTTTCGCAGATTCTTCTGCCGGTCAACGGCCGTTTCTCGCTTTTCTTGCCGGCGCTTTATTTCCTGCTCCACGGTTTCGCGAGCCTTGCGCTCTGCCTTTGTCTCGCGTGGCAAGGCTTCATTTTCTGATTTGGCGCGGCTCAACTCTTGCCGGATCATTCGTTCTTTATTCAATCGCTCGCGGAACGCATCGAGCACCTTGTCCGAATCAGGGAGATTCTCGATAGCCCGTTCCGCACGCTGCCGTCGCAGGATCTCTGCACCTGTTGCCGTGCGGCCGCGCATCACGCGCTCGCGTTCCTTCATATCTCCGCGCAGCCGTGAACTCAATCCTGCCACATCCATTTCCTCGAGCTCGGGCGTTCGTGAGACGCGACGCTTCCAATCTTTGTACTGCTCCTCTCTGCGCTCTTCAAATTTCAAATTTTCACGTTCCGTCTTTAAACGTTCTCGCGTCTCCTTATACCGCTGTTCCGTCTCCCGCCGTGCGATAACACGATCCGCCATATCCTCTGCGCGCTGCTGGAGCTCTTCCGTGGCCGCTCGCTTGATCGTTTTCGGCTTCGGAGTGTTCTCGAAAATATATCGTTCAGCCCGGTCCTCGAGATCCCGACGGATAGCGTCAAGCTCTGACTGGTTCTGCGCTTTTTCCGCTTCACGAATACGGTTCAAATCATCTGGCGTGATCGTTTTCACGTGCGCCTCTTCATGGACCATAATCGTTTCCTTATATCGCTTCATGAGATCGCTTGGACGCTCTCCGGTCTTAGCCGTAAACGTTCGCTTACGCTTGCCTCCGACAACGATCGTGTCGCCATTGAGGAGCTTGGAAACATCTTGCGCGATCACAGGATCATTGAAAACGATTTCTCCGGTCGCTGAATCAAAATATGCCGGACGATCATCGTACACATCGTCAACGTGCCGCGTCTTAATTTCCGACTTCGGATCGTCCTTTTGGATCGCTTCAATGATTTCACGTTCAAACGCATATTGCGTAACAGGATCTTCAAGCTCGGCCGCCATGCGCTTTGTTCGGGACGATACCGGCGTTTCGAGGACCGCTTCAATTTTTCCGACCTCTTGCACCGCTTCACCGAAAGACTGCGCCTGATCTGCAAGCTGGACAGCCCGAGACATCTTATCGCCCCATGTGGCCGCCCATTGTGGCCGTAGAGCAGAGTTATCCTTGATTTGGGCATAAGAGGACAAGAGACGCTCTGAAACGCTTAGAGCCTCAATTTTGGAGCGTGAGGCCATATCGTCAATAACCTCGTAATCCTTGACTTTCTGACGATATTTTTCTTTGATCTCCGAGACAGTCGCTTTTTGGGGATCTTTAACGCCAAGCATGTCCCCGGCAGTCTTGAGTGTGTCCTTAATCGTCATGCGTTCCTGAATGACAGACCGGCCTTTTCCTACAGCTTTGCCCGCTCCGTGGAACGCGAGGATGATCGCGCCCAGGCCGGCCATCTCCTTAATCGAATCGAGCTCCTCCGGCGTCGCATTCGGATTAACGAGTCCGTAGCTCCCTGCAGCGATCGATCCGCCGGCGGCCTGAATGGATCCGAAAACGTTCTGCTCGACAGCCTCTGCCCCATGTTCTCCGGCCTTTCTCCCTTTTTCCCCGCCAACAGTCGCACCGGCAAGTCCTCCGATCTCGGGCATAGCGGACATCGCCTGGAGCATTAAAAATCCACCGGTTAGGTTGATCGCGTTTTCAAATGCTGACGGTGCAAGCGAAAAAAACTGTTCCCGCTCCGTCTCCTTTGTCGATGCTTCCTTAATCGCTCCCCCTGCCCGCTGAAAGGTTTGGATGATGTTATCTGCCACGCCTCCGACGAAACGCACGGCGGCGTTCACCGTCGATCCGGACGGTTGAAAAGGAACGCCGACAACAGGAGTATTTTCTTTTTGTTGCGGTGCATCTTTTCGGAAATCCCGAAGAGACGTTGTGATGCTTCGCATGGACGAAAAAAAGTGTTCAACATTGTCGCTCGCTTCAAGCACGTCTTTGTTAATGCGTCCAATCTCTTTGTACGCCTCAATCTGCTCGCGTGTCTTTGGGTGATATGCCGTGGAGAGCGATGAAATGACTGCATGCTCCTTTTTCAAGCGATCAATCGTACTCTCTTCCAGGGCGCTTTTTCGAGGCCCCTGGCCAACAGGGCCAACCGGTTCCTTTGGAGACGGTTCCGTCTTTGACTTCCGAAACGCGAACTTTGATTTGATATCTTCCGCTGCCTGTCGAGGTGACTTGCTGGATGCAACCTTGCTGGGTGCCGCCTTACCGCCGCCAATCCGTCCATTGATAATCGACGAAATTTCGTCGAGTGACTTTCGACTTCCCGTTTGATTCAATGTAGGCGACGGAATGTTACTTCCGCCGCCAATCCGTCCATTGATAATCGACGAAATTTCGTCGAGTGACTTTCGAGGCATACACTTCGATCACTCTCCTCCAAATAATCCTGTTACCCAATTCCATCCCTTTGAAAGCCAACCTTCTCCTTCCGACTGATTATTTTGCATCTGCAAAATCTCCGACATCGTTTTACCCACGTATTCAGGATGCGCCTGCACATCCCATCCAGCATCACTGACATCTTTGATGCTCAACGGTTGATCGCCTTCACCCGGCTTCGATTGTGTACTGAAATAATTTTTCACAGCGTTGACCTGCTTCGTATCAAGAGGCCCGCCCATGACAGACTGCAAATCTCGAACCGTATCCTCAACCGAAAGTCCGGCGTCATAAGCTGCTGCAATACGTTGCGATTCCTCTTCATCGAAGAGCGAAAGGATATCGGATCCCCCGCCGCCCCCACTACCACGATTACTTCTGCTCGTCGCCTCAACCTGTTCGCGCAACTGCTGCAATTCAAGGCGCTCGCGTTCGGACAGGAACGGCAGCATCTTCTTGAGCGCTTCTTCCGGCGTATCCATGAACGTCGCACCTGACTGCGCAAACGAGTCCGGATAGTTTTCAGCCATCGTTACGAGCGTATCTTTATTCGTCTGCAATCGCGTCGCTTCATCGACCAGCTGTTGCCGGCGCCTGTTAATCGTCTCCTTTTCGTCCACCCTCAATGTGATGAGATCCGCATTTTCCAAATCCAAAAGCGTCAAAAGAGCGGCTTCCTGGTCATTGAGATCGTCCCCGAGGGCCGTTACCATGCGATCCGCGTACGCGCGAGCTTCATCAATGTTTCCCTTAATGAGCTCCGCGACTCCTTTGAGGGATTCGATCTTTGCCTGCTGCTGCTTCTGGAGGTTGAATGAACGCCCTTGAAGCAGCGAGGCGCGGACCGGACGATTCTCTTCGTAAATAATGCCCTCGTTCATCGCATTCGTCGCATCCACAATCTTTTGGCGGATATTTTTCAGGGCATTTTTCTGTTCCTCCAGCTTCGCTTCACTCTGGCGCAGGAAGTCCGATCGCGTTGTTGCGCCCACAATCGAGGCCAGTCGATCTTTCAGACCGCTGACAACACCCTCTTGACTCTGAACGGCTTCCGCCTGCGTTGCCTCCTGCTGCTTGTCTATATCGTCGATCGCTTTATCCATCCCGCTTAGATACTGCTCTGCGACCGCGTTTCGCGTTTCAAAATCCGCAGCACCCGGAACATCGGGATACTGCACATCTTCGTTCGTTCCGACTAAATTATCAGACGAAATCGTTTCATTTTTCGGAGGCTTAAAGGGTTCTGATGCCGGAATGGACGAAATATTCTCTTCAGGATTCCAAAAAATATTACCTTGGTCATCTCGCGTTGTCGCCTGTTCCAGCTGGTACGGCGTGTACTGTGTTTGCAGACTGCTCCAATTTGTAGCGCCAATATAATTCGGGCTGTCCTGCGGCGATTTTTCAGGGTTCAATCCAGGCATATGAATAGATTGTATCACGTTGAAAGAGCTACAGAAACCCACGCCGCATTCGCTGCATCGTACAGGTAAAGCGCGTATGATCCTGCATTCTCATAAATCAATATCTGATCGATGGCTTTGCGCGGCGTAAAATCGGGTACTGCCGTAACCGTACGAAAGAGCCCTTCCAAATGTTTTAGTTGAACAGGGAGCGCATCAAACCCATCATGTCGATGAAACTGGATCGGCGGACTTAATTCGGGATTTGACAAAAATTGCCTAACCGTATCTTCAACAGCCTGCTTAAATTCAGACGTATCAACGAACTCCTGCTCCTTGAACTTCTTCATAATCGAGAGAGACGCTTAGCAACCCCGATGCGCTTCCGGTTGCACTTTTATTAAACTGCGTAAAAAATCTCAAAATGCTAATAATCGGACTGTTTTCGATTGCGCGTTCATAAAAACCGCTGACACCATACGTCCCCGATCCATCAATATCCAACAACTCTACTGTTTCCGATGCACGATCAAAGCAATAAAACGTAAATCGCGACTGCGACAAAGCTGTGCGGTGGAGCTGTACGCGAATACGTTGTAGCTTGATGAACGAAGGAAATTCAATCGGAATCTCATGGAGCTCGGACGTTTCATATCCACTATTCGTCGGAGGCTCAAATGATGCCCGAGGAAACGTGACATTCCGAAGACACTTGAGTGTTTGAACCTTATGAAAAATACGAATACCTGTTTTTTGCGATTCAGGATATGCAACCAATGCTTTTACGCCATCGATCGGAGTAGACCCGTAACAATCATTCATCATC
>Ga0307432_1000354_pt1 | contig 37294 bp, 29 predicted proteins | sample SalMarWE160150MG_FD_202158 | JGI IMG/M metagenome (GOLD analysis project Ga0307432, IMG submission 202158) | Salt marsh sediment microbial communities from the Plum Island Ecosystem LTER, Massachusetts, United States - WE1603-150 | ecosystem: Environmental > Aquatic > Marine > Intertidal zone >...
CTACTTTTTGTTCCATAGTTGTTGTTTCTTTCCAAGGCATATTAATTTGTTTTTAACAACAAATTACGACTTTGAAAGTGTAAACTATGTCCCTTTAACTATGTAAAGCTTGTCCCTTTATCGTACCTACCTGCCAGCAAAATGAAAGCCGGAGCGCACAAGTGAGTGATCCATCGGGTAAAATAAATCCATGGCATTGAAGTTGTGGCATCCGTCGGGGAATTGGTTGGTATAAAATATCCCCTTGCATGATCCAGTGCCATAAGGATCATAACGAAGCCTCTTAAGATATCTATGGAATAAATTCTATCTGTTTTTGACATTTTGTGTGATTTTCGAACTCTTCCTAATCAAGTATAGTCAATAGAATATATGCAAAATGTTTTTATTTGGCAGTCACTAAAATGATTTAATTATCCAGTATATTTTTATAATTAGAAAAAGTAATTAAATATTCCAGGTAATTGTTTTTATATCAGGTTAAATTGTAATTTATTTGATTTGGTTCAGGTAAAAATTAGTTTTATCAAGAATAAAATTATTTCTTATTCCTTGTTTCAACATTTCAGATGCATAATATGTGATTACTGAAGTACAGATAAGATCGATAACAGTATAATCCGAGGTTTTCTTATTCTGTATTAGTTGTTTGAAATTACTATACATAGTGTTATGTCCTTTGGACCGTATCAGCTTGAATTTTCTTTTTTTAAGTCCGTTTTTTTTGATATGGGTCAGTGTAGTAAAATCATTGATGAAAATGGTTTCATTATCGAACCTGATCTCGATTTTTTCCTGAACACCACGTAAGGAATTACCCTTATCCGAAGCCGTAATATTTAATACCGATCCGTTTTCATAAAGTACGGCGATCAGGGGGCTTTCCGGATCGTTGGGATTGGCCAGTACATTGATCTCAACCGGTTTACTTTGAATCCAGTAATTGGCCAGGTCAAACCAATGCACCACGTTTCCGGTAATTCTTGTTCCCTGGTTCTTCCAAAAATACCAATGGTTCGGATTGATCAGTACTTCTTTTACAGAACAGGATATCACAATAACTTTCCCATTAACCTGTTTTTTTACATACTTTGAATAATCAATAAAACGCCGATTAAAACCAAATTCAATTTTTGCTCCCTTATTAAATAACGTGATGAGCTTCTGCAAGTCATCCGATGTAACAGCCGGAGGTTTTTCAATAAAAATTATTGCATTTGGATTGCTCTCATATACCTCGCATGCAATGGATGCATGACTGGAGTGATAAGTAGCAATAATGACATAAGGATTTTGAACCTGTTTCAATGTATGATAACTATGATGCGGCAGCAAATAATGTGTTTTAAACTTGTATTTCTTTTTAAATTGTTTAGCCAATTCTCCATTGTAGTCTATACAGGCAATTTTCCTTATCCTTTTCAGGTGATGCATAATGAACATCTGCACATATCCGCCGAGTCCATATACAAACAATCCATTCATATATTTATCAGGGAACAGTATATCTTTTCTATCCAGGGTAATTCTTTCCTTAGATTTACATCCGATCATCTCATAATCCAACTCATCAGTAAACTGATTGAAATGGTTCAGGTAATAGTCTACCTGAGATTCTATTTTTAAATAGTCGATCTCAAAAAAAGGAATAAACTCATTTTTTATAATAAAGTCTTCCTGATTTGATTGAAATTGAGTAGAAATATTCAGGTAATATGAATTGGCGATCTTAACTTTCAGAAAGGTAAGATAATTTCTTTGTGACAATTTGTGTGCAAAAGCTTTCCGGAGGGTCATAAGAAAGCCTTCACGGAACAAGAAATAAAGAATCTTAATCAGTTTATGATCAAAATCAGGGCGGTTTCTTTTCTCGCTTAAAAATTGTTTTACTTCTATCTGCTCAATTCCTGTGAGTTTATTTAATTGTTCAAGATGGTTCATAGCAATGCATTTACTAATGACTTTTTATTACACATTCATTAAAATTGTGCGACATATCAATTGAAGTGTTGGTTGTAAAAGTGCATAAATCGTTTAAAACGAACACCCCATGTATTTTGTCTGGCAAACGCAATTCTCTGTTCATGTAATTCCCTTGTGTCTTCCAATACTGCCTGTTTGATCATAGCTGTCAGTTCCGTATCCTTATTCAGGATATATACCGATTTATCCGGGAATTTCATAGTTTTCAGATCGGGAAGATTACTTACTATAGCAGGTTTTCCAAGGGAAAGATATTGCCACAATTTATTTGGTGTCGTGCCTGGTTTTACCCACTTAAGGTTATAAAGAGCTACACCTACATCAAGTTTATTAAGCTCCTCTGAGAGCTCCCTGCCTTTTAATACGCCTGCGATTTTAATATTTTCCGGATATTTGAGCCTTTTAATGAATGATTTTTCAATTGGTCCGATCAGCACTAACGAAAATGCCGGATTTCCTGCAATTTGATTTACGGCCTCGACAGAGAACTGTCTTTTATTTATCACACCCATAAATCCAACGACAATCTTATTCCCGTCCTTTATTCTTTTATTTGCTAATGTACTATTTTCAACAGATACTCCCAAAGGGATCTCATACGAATTCGAATTGTATTTTTTCAGTTTATTTACCAGGTAATTTGCCGTGGCAACACAAAATACGGCTCTTGAAGCTACCTTTTTTTCGCAATATGAAATGTACTTATCAACCAGTTGACTTTGGTATTTGCTGTTGCCCACATACTCGTCGTTACAATAATACACAACACCGGAATAGTATTTAAACAACTGTGTGGCAGTAAAATCAAAATTGATGATGCTGGCATCAGGATACAGCTTTTTCAGTCTGAGGTATAGCCAGTTCTGATACATTTCATTAATGACCGGCAGCCGGTAACGAAACCTGTAATCTATCGGAAAGCAGGGTTCAATAAGCGTAATGTTGGGTTCCGGGTTGGATATGTTAAGCTTTGGCAATCCAACGTTATTGCGTGTTACAAATACTGTTTTAAATTGCTTTGATGCTGCAAAAGCAAATTGATGCCTTGCCCTGTGAGGTTCATTCCATGCCGTAATTGTATTGATCAGAAATTTTGGTTCCATGAACAAAGATCAGTTGTTGAACCGGTTGATCATATCTCTCGATTCTTTAATATGATCATATGATGAAGCTCCGAACAAAATGGATTCTATCTTCTTTTGTTTGCACACATATTCAAAAGCTACTGCCGGGCGTAATGCCCCTGCAGCGAGCACCTGCATAGCTACCGGGCGGAATTCCTTTTCGGCAATGGTTTTTTCGTACAGTTTTGTACCGCCTGACATTCTGAACCCGATCTTATTGATCGAACTGCAAACAACAGGATTCTTTATCCCGACCTCTTCAAGTACATTAAGGAGATGAACCAGGTTCATCGTAATGTATCCGGGTTCGGCATTGTATTTCTTTATGATGTATGTATGGTACGCACGGAAAATATCCTTCATTCCCAAACCAAGAATGAGGTCGGTCAGTACATTCTGGATAAAGATGACAGGGGTATCAATTCCTTTGAACATTTTCATTTCCGCATCGATCAGCAATTCCATCATGGCAATGAAATCTTTTTTTGCGTAGGCAATTCCTCCTTTTGCAATGGTGCTGAAGATATTCCCCGGCAGGTATTCTTTTAAGGCGCCTACTATGCCTAATTCCGTGACAGCATTGGCATATTTGTGTGCATAGGGCATGCAGGGGAATATTTTAAAATCGTTATAGCGTTGAGGATTTTTTCTTATATGGTCACATATCCCTGAAATCCTGTCATGGGTTGTGCACATAAATGTTTTAATACCCAGATCGATGGCAGTATCCAGGACTTTTATAATGGCCTCATTCTTTGCAAATCGTACCGATTGTGCCCTGGCTTTTTCATCGGATAGATGATTTACAGCAAAAAACTGGTTGTCTCCAAATAGTATTCTGTCCATTCTTTACCGGGATTTATTCTTTAAAGATTCGATTATTAAATCTGTATGCAATGCAGACTCGAAAGAGTTGACGTTCTCAAGCGTTCCTGATGCAATACATTTTGCAAAATAGTCCACCTGGGTTGAATATTCTTCGCCGCGCAGGTAAAAATCCACAGGGTCTGTCAGATCGGTAATGTATCTCATATTCCACCCCTTTTCAAGCCCGAGTTTTTTATTCTCTTTTTTCAGATAGATCTTCATTTCCTGTGCATCGGTAATGATCTTTCCTTCTGTTCCCTGCACAGTGATCTGAGTTGACATTTTCCTGTAGGTTTCATCACTCCAGTTTACACTGAGCTGACCACTCAATCCGTTTGCCAGATACAAACCGCCGTATACTGCATCTTCCACTCCGCTGGAATAGATCTTCTTGAGCATAACACCATCGACTTCTTTGATATCGTCCAGTACATATTCGATCAGATTGATCACGTGTGATGCATAATCAAACAAACATCCGCCACCTTCCGAACTGTCCGATCTCCACGTACTTTCTTTTCTTTTCACAACAACAGGCCCGTAAGCTTCTCCTATAAAATGATAAACTTCTCCGATCGCTTTATTTTCAATCAGCTTCTTGAGGTAATTGAAAGTTCCTATAAACCGGTTATGGTAACCGGCCTGATTCACCAGTTTGTTCTTTTTGGCAAGTTCCACCATGTTTTCACCTTGCGCTATCGTAAGGGCAAAGGGCTTTTCGCAGAAAACATGTATCCCTTTTTCAAGAGCATAGATTACCATTTCTGAGTGGTATTTTGTAGGTGTTGCTATAAATAAGGCATTTAAATCAGATTCGTCGATCATCTTTTTATAATCGGTGTACACTTCAAAAGAACCATATTTTTTCATGGCTTCAAGTATCAGGTTAGACGTATCGCATACGGATACCAGATCCAGATCACGATGTGCATTGATGATGGACGCATGCGACAGGCCCATCTTACCAAGTCCGATAATTCCGGTTTTAATCATGGTATTATTGAATAGATAATTTATTGAGTAATAAATGCTTTATTAATTCATAGGTTTCTTTTCCTTTAGTTAACAATTCCTGGTTAGGTTCCTTATTTTTCATTTTTTCATAATATTCCAGAGCAAATTGTCCTGTAAGACCAGGCTCATGAATCATCATATTATGATTGATCAGATACCTGTCGACATCGAGTAATTCATCTTGGTAAACGGAAATAGTAGGAATACCCAGCACAGCAAGTTCACGTGTCATTGTGCCGCCTGCACCAATAAAAAGTTTGCAGTTCCCTGCTATTTTCTCAAGATTCAACGGTTTTACCTGAACCTGAATGCCCGAGAATTTGGGTTCTTTATAGTGCTTCGCCTGCTCTTCACCTCGGGGGAGAAGAACGATTTTAACCTTGTCTTTCAGGAACAACAGAAGATCGTCCATAAAATTCCTTGATCCTTTATAATACTGGGCAATCCATGGTTCGGGACGAACATAAACAATAGGCTCGGTATTCTCACTCTTTTCAATTTCGGCATTCCACAGGTATATGCCTTCCTTCACCCCGGGATATTGAATAATCTTTACATCGCGGGCGCACTGCTTATGCACCTTTTTTTTATCAAGAAATTCGGGGATAAGGATTTTTTTGGCAAATACAAATGCCGGGATATTTCCCATTGCATGCTCATTGTCGTTCATATAAATGGAAGGAACACCAAGCAGCCATGCAGTTACCGGGCTGTGAAACGAACTTTGGGAAATGGCCACATCAGGTTGGCGTTTTTTCAGGTATTTATAAAGCTGCCATACCCGTACAGGGTAGCCGAATAGTTTACTGGATAGTTTACCACCATAATGTTTCCCCACAACTTCATAGTCAAATCCATGCAGATCCAAAAGGTCTATTGTATTTGCCAGTGGCCTGCATGTAATGACCACCTCATGGTTTTTCTGCAGATCTTTAATAAGAGCAGAAAACATATTGATATGGGGTGAGTTGGATAGATCGAACCAGATTTTCATATTTGTAATGCAAATGAATTCAAATGTAATGATGTTAACTGATTTAGCCAGAAAGCAAATCCTTATATTTGATCAATACCCTGAATCTTTGTACAGGCAATACTTTTTTTTCTGTTAACGGATCGCATTTCTTTCTTATTCATGGAGTTTATAAATACTCATTGCATAGAACATCCAGGCCTGCGCCCATCTCATATAGGGTATTTTTGAAGTTATCCCGCGCTTTCTCTGAAAATAAAAATAGCCCTTTTTATCCTGCATGTGATCAATTGCCCATGTTAATACCTTTTCTGCCGCATTTCTGTTTTCTTTAAGTCGACCTAATCTATGCAGAGTAACGATGAATTGGGCAGGGGCATGTATATCTATAGGATACAAAGAATTGTTATAATATTTGCAACGCCCGTCATCAAGAAAAAAAGTATTGAGATAGTAATTAAATCCTTTATCAATATTTTTATGATAGCTTTTATCTCCTGAATATTTCTGATATTCAGACAAGCATTCCAGATTGTACCCGGTATGAAAATTATCTATCCATTGATGGAACGGGAGGGTACTGTATGTCCAAGAACCATCGGCCTTTTGATGCCGAATGCAAAAATCAATCGACTTTTTAGCCTCAGACATAAGGATCTTATTGTTTGTGTATTTGAAGATCCTGGCCAGCAATCTGGAACCCAATAAAGTCGCGTTAAATACCTGGGACTGATCCAGGGGTGAATAGGAAAAAGAAAAATTACCATTTTCATCGATGGTTCTGTTCAGATCTTTCAGTATGAACTCAGCAACAGATATGGCGGTTTTCAGTAGCTTCTCATCCTTTACTATCTCATATGCATCAAGCAAAGCATAGCCAATGAATACGGAAGCAACAATCGTTGGAGTATATTTTGGCTGGAAGAAGGCTCTTGACTCCCAGTCAAAATTGTACCCCCAGCATGCACCGGAATAACCCGGTGTTGAAAGATTTATAACCTGATCTGACAGCAATTTAATATACTGTAAGTATTCTTCTTGCGGATCTGAAGAATACAAATTGCAATACGCATTCAGGAACAATCCAAGCCCCTTGGGATTATAATCCTTATCAATAAGAAAGGGAACCCTTAAATTCACAGGATTTCTTTTGAATGCCTGTATCCATGCCAGCCGGAACAATTTGCAATCCCGAATACCGGGTATAGCTTGAAAAACTTTGCTGTTTAAACCATCATAAGGATCCCACCCTTTAAAATGTTGTTGTTCACAGTAGTTTTTCAGTTTAAAGAAACTTTCGGAAAACTTGCTTTTTTCCATTTTACCCGCGTTCTATTTTATGGAAGTTGAATTTCCTGCGGCAACCCAGATGCAAGAGAGTCCGCTATTTTAAAAGTAGTAAGTGTTGTCAAACAGATCGACCGGAAATCAATGGGAGAAGGATTCCCCGATTCTATGGCCTTCATAAATGCTTTCACTTCTTCTTTATGGCCTTTGCCATTTGTTTTAAACAATTTTTCTTTGTTGTTGCTGTATAAAGCTCCTTTTCTGAAATCATCAATAATGAAAACTTTATTTCCTCCGTAAATCTCAAACCGTTCCTTCGGAAGGGCTTTGTCTCCGTTTGCAGTATAAACAAGGTTTCCTACAGAACCGTCTGAAAACTTAACCGTAATGGAAAGGTTATCGTCGCTTTTGATCTTTTCATTGGTGGTAGCGATGGATTCAGCGAACACTTTAACAGGCTCTGCATCGGCAAAGTACTGCATCAAATCAATGAAATGACAAATTTCCCCTACAACTCTTCCTCCTCCGGCTTTGGTTTGTGTCCAGTGGTCTTTGGGAATAAAGCCGGCATTTACCCTGAAATTCATTACCAGGGGCTCACCGATACCCACAAATGCTTCTTTAGCCGTCGTACTGATTTCAGCAAACCGGCGGTTAAAACCAACCATTAGCATTGGGGATTTGGCTTTTTTATAAGTTTCTGTTACGGACGACAATTCCTCCGTATTCATTGCCAAAGGTTTTTCGACAAATGTCGATTTTCCCTTCTGAAGACAAAGGGTAGCAAACTTACTATGCGTGTCGTGCTGCGTTACTATAAAGACTGTGTTGACAGAATCGTTCTGTAATATGACATTAACATCAGAGGCTGCATTGTTGAAGCCAAATTTCTGAGCTACATTTTTTGAGTTCATTCCATTTCTTGTGACAACCGTATCCAATGAGCCGTATACTTTGGCATTCGGGATCAGATAGGATTGAGCAAAACTTCCTGCACCGATAAAACCCACATTAATATTTCTGGCAGGTTTATTTTGTATTTCAACAGATAATTTTCCCTTTTGTTTGTCGGTGGTGTATTGAATTACAATTCCCACAAAATCTTCTTTTGTTTTCCCCAGGATCAGGTCATAGGCCTTTACTGCCTCATCAATAGTAAATGTATGTGTAGTCAGAGGTTGAAGATCAATTGATTTATTGGCTAATAATCTAAGGAAAGCTTCCATATTTCTTTGTTCTGTCCATCGAACGTATCCATAAGGATAGTCTTTTCCTTCCTCCTCGTAATTCACATCGTATCTTCCGGGTCCATAGGAACAGGACATTTTCAACTCCAGTTCTTTCTGGTAAAAATCAGGATCTCTGGGAACATCCATTTTAACAGCTCCTACAACAATTACGGCTCCTTTCTTTCGAAGGATCCTGGCTGATAATTCAATGGGATCATTGGTCTGAGCTGCTGCTGTGATGATCACACTGTCAAAACCGTATCCGGCGGTAAAATTTTCAGTAGCTGTTTCCAGGTTCTTGTCATTTCTGGAAAAGGCAGTGGCTGCTTTTGTCTGATTTACCAGATCAACCATTTTTTGGGAAACATCAATGCCGAACACATTACACCCGTTGGCTTTCAGTATCTGGCAGACAATCTGACCCAGTAAGCCAAGCCCGATGACACACACATTGTCTCCAAGTTTCGGATCGGCTTGCCTTACACCCTGCAATGCAATTGCTCCAAGCGTAGCATAACAGGCATCCTGAAGATTTACTCCTTCAGGTATTTTGGCAACAAGGTTTTGAGGCACGCATATCACCTCGGCATGTGATGCATAACCCAAACCGGCGCAGGCAACCAGATCTCCGGGTTGAAACTTTTTTGCGGTGTCCATTGATGCAGAAACAACACCTGCGCTGCTATAACCTAATGCTTTCAATGAATCCAGTTTGGTCTTTACTTTTTCAAGCGTTGCCTTAAATCCTTCTTTCTTATAGTTTTGTATTACCTGTTTTACAAGGTCCGGTCTTTTCTTTGCCTTGCCAATCAGGCTTGCCTGGGCAGTGCTCACGGTAGTTTTTTCTGTCCCGGCACTGATCAGGGAAAAATGATTGGCAATCAATACATACCCCTCGCTAAGGGCAGGTACAGGCAATTCATCGACGTACAATTCACCGGTCTTGAAATTTTGTATTAGTTGTTTCATGAGGATATATTACTTTCTATATAAATAATCTTTATTTTCATTATTGACTACTGAAAATCCATTTGCTGATATTATCTGAAAATTCCATCCAATTATTTTTTTCAACAAAAGCTTTCAGTTTGCCTAACTTAATATTTTCTCCAAACTTATTATCGTTTATCATTTGAATAATTTCATCATAATTTTTATATGTCATAATAAGTTCTTCTTCTTCAAGATCCTTAAAGGCTCCGGTTGAAGGTCCGATCACTGTTCCTCCATAAGAAAGTGTATCCATTAAAGCCCCCGAGCTTAGTACGGAATCTTTTTCATAAGTAAATAAAACGAACCTGGAATCAGATATCAGTTTCTTTAACTCTTCTTCAGGAATATACCTGTTGTCAAGACGAATATGCCGGTTACAATAGGTTTGGATTGTGCCACTGTATTCTTCAGGATTTACTTTTCCGGCCATCAATACGGTAAAATTATTTTCCAGTTTATTCTCATGCAAATAGTGTAAAAATCTGTCTATCCCTTTATATGGAATCAGTGAACCCCAAATCAATACATCAATGGTTTTTTCCTGTTGAATGTTGAGGTACTTTTTTTCAAGGGGATGGGGTAAATACCTGATCTTAACGGGATTCTTTGGCTGCAATTGCAAAAAATAGTTTATTCCCTCTTTGGAATGTGTAATGATATGATCACTTTTTTTTAACACTAGTTTGAATAAATAGTTCTTAAGAAACAGGTTGGATGTATAGTGAGATTGTTTGTTGTGCATGGTCCAGATTATCCTGATCTTACGTGCTTTAATAACAGGCAGGCATAAAATAAAAAGAAAACTTTGCAGCCAGCCTGCTTTCTTGTCGGGCAAATCTTCAATCCAGTTCAGGAACAGGTAATCGATTTTCGTGATGTATTTAAAAAGATCCAGTATTCCTGTATAGGCAGGGGCATTTTTATTCAGGAAATCAAATTCCTTTCCCATATTTGTCATAAAATGTTCAACATAAGGATTAGGAGCCGACACTTTTGAGTCAGGAAGTATAGGGTATAAATAGGCTTTTTGCATATTCGGTCTGAATTATCTCTTATGAATTCCGAAAAGATTGAAAACTTTCCATTTAAAAAAGCCAAGAAATATCCTAACATACAACAAAATGAAGGGAATGTATGCCCTTATGGATGTTGCATGCAGTTGATAAAACTTAAAATTCCTTTTAAAATTACTCTTTGACCGGATGTCGGTAAAGAGTTTAAAAAGCTTTTTAAGATTTCCAGCGTGTTCAATCCCTGAACTGGTGGTTGAGTTAAAGAGAACCAGGTCAGGATCGACAACAATGTTATATCCTTTCAGTTTTGCCCTGTATGTGAAATCGCTGTCCCCATGGTATTGCGGAAAATGCACATTATCCCAGTATCCTATTGCATCGATTACATTCACGGGAATCAGGGTTCCCATTCCGGTAAGCCAGTCGGCATGAAATACTTTGCTGTATTCCTCCATATCTTTCTTAAAATATCCGTGCATACCGAGTTTTCCTGTTTTCGGATGAAAATATCCGCCAACAGACCAGACAGTACCAGGACTTTCCTTCACATATATTTTTGAGCCGGTAATCGTGTTTTTGTCATTTTTCCGCGCAATTTTCGCCAGTTTTAAGAAGTAGGAGGGATCAACCACAATATCGTTATTCCAGAGCAACAGGTAATCTGCATTCAGTTTCTCCTTTGCATAACCGGCTCCCTTGTTTATAGCACCGCTCCACCATAAATTACCATATCCTTTCAGAATATGTACAGATGGATAATTTGTTCTCACCCAATCTGTAGTTCCATCTGATGATCCATCATCAATTAAAACTATATGAAATAAACAATCCTTAGCATTGGGAATATTGGTTTTCAAATCTTCGAGAGATCTTTTTGTATACTGTATACGGTTATATACAGGCAATAGTATTGCAACGGATATTTTATTCTGGTGATTCATGAATCAATTCAGGCTTTCTTACTTAACCCCTGATCTTTCTGATAAAATAGATGATGTTTGGGCCAAAAATAAGTATCATTAAGGCTTTGAAGTATAAATTTATACGATTCGATCTTATATCGATGAGCAAACCAATCAGTTTAAAGATAAAGCGGCGAAGATTTTTTGGGGGATGTACAAGGATTGGGACAACGATAGCATAGGTAAGTTCTTTTTTAAATGCAAATAAACCTTTATTGCCTGATTTTCTTAGTATTTCGTTTTTCCATTTGTTGACAAACAGTTTGTAGCCCTTGTATCTTTTCTCAAAATTGTTTACATACTGATCGCCGATTTGCTCATATTTGATGATAAGAGGTTCTTCAACAAAATCAAATTCAAAGTATTTGGATACTCTTAGCCACAGATCCAAATCGACGAAGGTAATTAAGTGTTCATCGAAACCATTCACTTTTTGCAGGACTTCTTTTTTTACCATAAAAATCGACGGCGTGGGAGGGCAAAATCCCTCAAGGAATTTATTGTGGATGTTTCCTCTGTGATAGTTGCCCTGGATAAGATCAGTTGTATTTTTAATCGTATCTTTTTTGTACGAATAGCCATATACAGCTCCTAAATTATCATGTCCATTATCAAAACAACTTACCTGAAGTTTCAGTTTCTCGGGCAACCATTCATCGTCCGAATCAAGAAATGCTATGTACTTACCTACTGCTTTACCAATGCCAAAATTACGGGCTACACATTGCCCGGAATTCTTGCCAAGTTTGTAATATTTGACCTTGTTGTTGTTGAGTTGCATAATCACATTTTCCGTATCGTCTGTTGAAGCATCATCAACAACAAGTATTTCAAAATTCTGGAAAGATTGCTTCATCACACTATCAATGGCTTTGATAATCAATTTTTTCCGGTTGAATGTGGGAATAATGACGCTGACACAAGGATTCATTGTTTTCTTTTTTACCTTAAATTTTGAAGGTTAAAAATGGTTAAAAAAAAGCTATGGTTCTTCTTTTTTTTACCAATACCAACTAAAAAAACACCAAATATTTGCTTGTTTTGATAAATTCAAAATACAGATGGTATATAGGTGCTTAAAATATGAATTAATATTCAATCAGAAATTATTATCAATTATTCAATTTCTTGTCTATTCTTTATGCATTTTCGTATTCGTGATACATTCAGTAATATTGTATTCTCCGTTTAGTTGAAATATTGGTGTGTTTTTTATGCCCAGTGCATTGGTTTTGCGATTGTGTTTTTGAATCTCAGATTCCTCAATCGGTTCCTCTTTAAAAGCAGCACAAAGCATGGAATGATTCTGAATGTATATGAATGGATTGGATATTAAGAAACTTTTAAGGGCACTAGAGTTACCAAATGGTCTCATTTTCAATTTTATGCTGTTCTGTTTCTTAATTTCGGAAACCATAGCACCAAGGTTCACTTTGAATCTGGTCAATCCGTCCTTTAACAGTGGACTGGTTCCTCCAATTTCAATACGTCTGATATTTTGTTTTTTATAATCCAGCAAAGCAAAATAATAGAGTGCACCAATTACTCCCATATTCCGGATTTCTTCTGAATTATAAAGGATGCCCAGTGCATGAAAATAGGGAACCCCATCATCGTTGTGAACATACATACCGGCTATCCTTTTGCCGTACCTTGTTATAAAATAAATGGTGGATTTTCCGTTTTTATAATTCCGGCTCATTTTTTTGTAATCCTCGATAATTGCGGAATTTTTGTAGCGTGCTTCAATGTATGGTTTATACATTTTATTATAAAAAAAACAAAAATCCTCACACCCAAATGCTTTTTCAAATTCCAAATTATATTTTCCGATCCTGTTTTGAATTTGTTTGAATGACTTCATTGAAAGTGAGCGTTCTATGCTTAAGTGCATTTTCAACCACCTTGGCAATACAAATCCTGGAACATCGCTAATATTTCTTTCAATAAAATTATTCGTTATTTCAACTATCATAAGATCATTCTTTAATGTATCATTGTTATAAATTATCTTTCGAAGTTTCCAGGCTGGAAATCTTTTTTTTATAGAAATACATTCATAGCGTTCAAAAATTTGATCTAACCAATAAGAAATCGTAGCGAAATTCCATCCCAAGTATGAAAATCTCAAGATTTTATCACTATTGTAAGTAGTTCCCTGATACATATGAACCGGCAGCCAATAGGATCTTATTCTGCACCATCTGGAATAGAGAAAAGAATAGGTTGCAATAACAAAAAACGGAGATGAATGATAAATCCGTTTTAAATTGTTGATTAAATAAAGTTTAAAACTATAGGTTTTGGACATAACTTGTTAATGAATTGTTATTCAATACAATTAAACGACAAATAAATAATTAAAGTTACATTTATGATTTTTTGTAATTGTGATTCTATTCACATGATATATTTTCAATTTCAAAAAGCTTGCGATAATTTTCAAAACAAATTTACATTAACATGAAGAAAGCTTATAGGACATTTAAAAAATAGCTATATGAGTCATTCTGATTCTAATTGGTAATGCTGTGTTTATTTTTATATACTACTGAGTAATCAATCGAGAATATTAGAATAGAAAAAAAGTTGTTAATACACTTTCAATCAGGCTATTTATTGTTTTCGAGTTTTTGGTCAAGCGATTTTATTTAATCGTTGCTTTCTATATCGTGCAGATTCCATATTATAAAGAATATTTCATTCTTTTGTTTATGCTTGTATCCTTTCATTTTCTATCCTCTTTTGTGTGGTCCGATCAACATCAAATACATACAGGATCATAAGTATAATAATATCCACTCCGCCGAATATACCATATCCTGCAATAAGAGTGAAGCATTGAGAGTAGATGTAGTATTTTAAGTAACTGTATTTTGAACTTACTTTGAATCCTATCGATTTTATGATCATTGCCAGACCGCCAATTGTAAATATAACACCATATTTAACATAATCTCCTATTATACCTATATCTGCAAGATAAAATTTGTATTTGATCGCAATAAACACCAATTTTCTTTCATATGCACTTCCCATACCTGAACCCCCGTTTCCAAATACATAAGCCAGTTTATTTGGCATGAAGTCAGTAAGATAAAATTTCATAGCCTTAAGCCTGATCCCACCTGAAAGATTTCTAACCTGTGCGGATGATACTTTGGTCAGTTCATTAAAGATCTCCCGGAAAATAAAAAAAGCTGCTATCATTGCCAGACTGAAAATAATCAATATCACAGCTTTGGACCTGATTTTTCTTGAAAACAATATGTATATCAGAGTCAGAAAAACCAGCGCAAAAATAGTCTGCCTGGTTCCCTGTAAAATGAAAATGCTTAACGAAAGTAAACATAATATCAGATGGATCACTTTTTTTCGGGTATAAAACTGGTGCAGGAAATAGAAATAAGCAAACTGTGTGCACAACATGCCTGCTATGAACAACCTGATAGTACCCCTTCCTGCAAGAAAAGTAATATCAAAAATCATTTTAGGGAAAAGGAAGTACTGAATATAATACATGGCCACAGCCAGAAATCCTATAATGACTATTGAATTGATAATATACTTAACCTGTACTTTATAGAAATGCAGAAAAAAATAAAGAAGATAAAAAAATAGTATTCGATATGCCCAAATTGATGCTATTATGGGTTGATGGTGAAAATACCGGGCCATAAAAATACTTGGGATGGCCCCGATGATCAAAATAAGGATGGGAGCTGAGAAATGCATTTTTTCCCGGTGAGCAGGCAGGTAAATGATCCCTAAAAGAATGAAAATCAATATTAACGCGCTACTTAACACCTGTGAAAAATAACGAACTGTGTTGGGAATGGCTGAAATTTTAAATAGTTCGAAATATGATACGATTACTACTAATAATATCAAATTACTAATATTTCGTGCAAGGGTTTTCTGCATGGTTATCTGGCAGGAATTTATATTAAGTTTGTTTTACCTTCGATCAAAAATAATTATTATATCATTCTAAGGATTATTCAACAGGATACTTTATAATATGCAATACGTATTTTTAATCTGATTATATTTGGTCAAAACCACTTCAGGCACCCAAAATCTGAATATTTGCCATGGAGTAAATTTAAATAATTTATGATGCCCAAAGTACAGGCTTAAGGGTGTTTGTAACAAAAGGAAAGAAAGTTTACTATTTATGATAGAATTCGCGAATGAACTGGTGCATTTCCAGCCCCTGATCCAGTGACAATTTAAGGCTGCTCTGCGATTGAATCATCAATGGTATCAGGAACTTCCTTGATATGTTCACTGCCTTCCGTATCAATATAAATGCTCTGCCGTAGAGAGGATGGCTTGTTATATAACGGATGGTCAAAAATATGGAGAAGATAAAAAAACTCCGGCCATGATCCCTCATTAATATAATTTGGAACGAAGTACCTAAGACCATCCGCGTGGCAGAGTTTCCTCATCGTGTACTTGGTATTAAATTCCTGAATGGCCAGCCGTTCTCCAATGTAGTCGCACTGATCCCCACGGCTACCCAACAGGGAACGGAACATACAATACGTACGCGGTGACAGCAGACTATATTCTGCTTCGAACAGCTTCAAGGCCTCGGCAGTTGAACTGTACATTGTCAGATCAATCGCGGCAAATGCAACCGGAGCCGGCTTACTGCGGATGAATTCAGGAATTGTATCTTTGGTGTGACCTAAAACAAGCTTAGCGCGATGCAACAGTTTTTCAAGTTTTTGTTTATCCATGGGCCAGTATCCTTCTGACCATCGAAAGGGAACATCCCGATAATCCATGATCTTTGGGTTTCCGGTACCCGTATCAAAACCATAAACATCTATTTTGATGCCAACCAATTCTTCGGTGAGCTCCGCTGCCCTCTCCAATGAAATTAACCCCCCTCCACCTGCAACTCCGAACTCTATTACGGAGATGTGCTCCATCCCGAGTACCTTGCTAAGTGCAGCACCCTGGAGAACTCCCCAAATATACCAAGGTCTCCTGCTACATACAGGATCTTGATTCAGTTTGAGATATGCGAATCGCATCCAATCATCACGATTGTCAAAGGGGACTTCCAGATAGGTTTGTTTTTCGTCAAGAAGCCATCGTTTCAGTCCTCTTGCAACCATCCTAATAGGTTTCCTAATGCTCATAGTGCGTTACTCTCCTTTCTGGGTTATATTCCCTCTTTGATCTTACTTAGGGAAGTTCAAATAAATTCATAATTGATTGCTAAAATATACAATTAGGATTAAACCACAAAATTTCTTTATTCATTCATCCTTACTTTCAAGAATTTATTCGTGAGACTCAAATTTCAAAAGTGAAATGCATTGAAATTTGTACGTCGAACCACATAACGAAGTGATCTCATGAGCGGAGCGAGTAATCCCGATAGCGTAGCGTATCGGGATAAATGAGTCTAACCTGCCAGCCGGACAGGCTGGTACTCCGATGCTTGCAACGAATATAAAAAGATTCCTTATTGATACCCCGTCTGCTTGCAGCGGGGTAGTTCATTGCTTATATTTTCAAACCTGATAAATTCAGCATGAATTACAAACTTTTATAAACTGCAAAATAGAAAATCAGAAGGCCCTGTTTAAAACTAAAGCTGGGTAAAAATAGAGAAATATTAGCCAACCGTGCCAGGAGTTTGACCAATGACTTGCTTAAAATCATAGATTCTGTGATAATTTTAATTATAATTTGAAATAAAATTTGATTTTCAGTTGAGGCGTCAGCCGGTTCGTATGAAACTCATCCGAAGCCATTGACCTGAAATTCTTAAAGTGATGTTTCATTGATAAGAAGGTCATATCATCACAGGTTGTCTATCAATGCGGCAGCACTTATATCTTCATTTCTTTTGGATAGCACTGAATTCTCCTCTTTTAAGTAATTTGCTTTTCACAAGAACAACAATTTTTTTTATGTCCTTTCCATGAGAATAAAGAGTATCAAGCAGAAATATGAATAATAATGAAGCTGTGATAATTTTATTGCCAAACCAAATTGAAAAAATCATGCCTGCAGTCAGAACCACCTTAGGTCCCCAAAACTTGAATATTTGCCCGGGTGTAAATTTAAATAATTTATAATGTCCAAAATACAGGTGTAAAGGAGTTTCTAATATAATGAAAAAAAGAGAATAAAACCTGAGAATATGGAGTGCGGAGAAAAAAGCGCCAACTGCAATACCCAATATCATAATCATGGTTAATGGGATTACCAGCGTTACCAAAGCTCGTTCCTTTTTTTCAATAACATAAAGGTCCATAACTGCAATCTCGAGTGTTTGCATTGGTATTATTGCTCCGACATAGGGCATAAAGTCGGCTACCCCAATCCAGTCTTTGCCCCAAAGAATCAATACGATAGGTTCTGCGAATAATACAAGTGGAAGGGCAATAAAAATGTTAATAAAATTCAACATGCCTAAAATATCCAGAAAGTGGGATTTGATATCTTCCCCCTTTTTTTTGGCATCAATTAAACTGGGGAGTAATACGGGTCCAAGGGTTGCATTAACAAGTCTTCTGGCCATATAAAGAAATTTATAGGCCCTGTCATATAAACCAAGATCGTATGCGCCATAAAATTTACCCACCGCAAAATTATCCGCATTGCGGGCAAAATAGTTTATAAAATTAAAAATAGAAAAATTCTCCAATAAGCTTCTGACCATCTTAAGGGCCAACTTTGTAAGTTTCCATCCATATAAATAAAAGCCGAATTTCACTTTCCGTTCTATTAAGATGTGTAAGAACAACGGCTTTATTACTAAGGGTATAATTAAAGACCAGTAAGAGAATCCCAATACTGCCATCAGGATCATTAAACTGATGGTCAATATTGTTGAAATTAGATTTATCAAACCGATATATTTAAAATCAAGTCTTTTTTCAAGAATAGCCAATGGCACTATATTAAATGAATTTGTAACAAATTGAATAGAGATCACGATGGTTGGCAAAAACAATGCAGCATTACTGTAGATGAGTGTAATAGGATAGGCAAGCAAACACATGGCAAGCGCCAAAGCAAGGCCGATCCAGGCTGTAAGGCTGAAAACGATCCGTTGATACTTCGGGCCATAATCACTACGTATAATTGCGTAAGATAAGCCGGTATTTGCGAAAAGAACAATAAAACCACTGAAAATAGTTATTAAAGCCACAAAACCATATTCTTTGGGACCCAGGAAACGAGACAGGACAATTGTTGAAACCATGGTGTCAAAGAACCATGAAATATAACTATACCCACTGAAAACAGCAGCGTTTTTAAAAAAAGTCTTTTTAATTCCCATATACCATCCTCTTATTTTATTTATTATGCAATTGGTATTTTTACTCTGATTGTTTTATAATACCATACACAATAGCATTCTATTTGTTATGTGTTTTAAAAAGTTTGCGCAGTATTCTGGTTAATAATTTTGAGAATTTATTCCTCGTAATAATTCCCGCTATAAATTCAAATAGAGTAAATTTTCTGACAATGTATTTCTTATGCCACTTAACAGCAGCCCGATCAAAAGTAATGGTTTTATAGAATAGGTAATATGCATAATCCAGACGTGCAACCCGGTACAATTTATTCAGCTTCCTGTCATTTCCTTTATATTGCCACAATACTTTTTCGTCAAACTGAAACAGGGTGTGGTACCTGAAAACATTCCTGATGGTATCCGATAGTTCGTGCCTTCTTGTATAGGTTAATATCTGGAATACGAATCCGACATCAGAGATATTCATGATTTCGTATTCCAGTTCTGTATCCTCATGATACGTTGTATCGTCAAATACTTTCGGGAATCTGGGCAATTTTTTCAGGTGATCGACTGCAAATGTAACCGTGGTATTTGATCCTGATATATCAAGTGTGCGTGTAAGTTGCCTGTAAAGAATATCTTTTCCATTGTATACATTTCCATCCCAGATGTTCAGTCCGTCCATATCTACCTTCAGGTTATACAATCGGTACGAAGAACAAATGCCAACACCTGGATTCGCTTCCATCAGTTCCACTGTTTTTTCTATGCATTCGGGAAACAGCCAGTCATCGGCTCCCAATACCTTCAGGTATTTCGAAGCTTTGTTGATTTTATAGCAACCTTCATTCCAGTTACTGGCCATTTTTAAAAATTTCTTGTTAGTAAACACCTTAAACCGTTTGTCTTTTTTTGCATAACTGTTTGCCACTTGTAGTGTATCATCTTCACTGAGGTTATTGTTTATAATGCATTCCCAGTTTTTGTAAGTCTGGTTTAATACACTGTTAAGACAGGTTTCGAAATAGACGCCTCCGTTGTATACGGGAACCACAATACTTACCAATGGTTCTTTCTTTGTATTGGTTTGAGCGTTCATATAGTTTCTTTTAATGATTTGACAATGATTTCATACAAATGTCTAAATTTTTAACAGAAGTTATTTAAAGTCCTGGCATATTCATTTTCCCATACACTTTCTTTATAATTCGCTGATGTAATAACATAATTGCAAAGGATTATCTGAAAAAAGCCTTGTTTTTATTCCAGAAATTTACAAAGAACAGAATCGGATTTTATATAATCAATTGTTGTATTGTATGCCAAATCAATTCCTTTTTGATTCCAGTGTCCGTCCGTACGGTAATACAAGAGGGTATCGCTGTTCTTAAAATCGTTAAACACTTTTATATGCCTGACTCCCAGTTTATCCAGACCATCATATAGCCGGGGTAGAAAATCATTGTATTCATCGTCATTAATGACACCATGATACAGGGTGTATTTTGCAGGCAAGGGAAGGTATACTACTGTCAGATTGTACTTTAGTTTAAGTTTGTCGGCAAGTATCTTCATGTTATTGCATATACTGTCCATGCCACTTTGTGTGTGCTGGTAATAAAAGCTGGTCTTGGTTCCGTTTACCTGGTCATGGTAAAATAACCATGAGTTTTTTCCATTTTTAAAGTACTTCGGTGACATTTTTGAAATATAACCGAACAGATCGAATTTGATCGTGGAAATCAGGGAATAAATATGTGAAGTGAGGTAACTTCTTTTTAACATGGCATCGTATAACTCTTCACTTCTTGCAACAAAAAGCTTTGATCTCAGGTATTTCCATATTTTTAATAGTGCAGATTCTGTTTCTTTTTTTATAGGATGCATTTTATGTTCATGTTCGAATGTAATAGGTATATATCGTTCCACTCTTTCAAAAAGCACAAGTTTGGGAGTAGTATCCAAATAATGATTTGAATTCAGATAATCCAGGGGATGATCATAGTTCACATAATGGACCTCCTTATTAAAGTCATCTGCAATTCGTTCCGGAAACTGTTTATGACGGGAAAACTCGAAAAAGCTGTCGCCAAAAGTTAATATTTCACAGTCTTTTAAGGAAGCATGCTTTGCTGAATACTCAAATTTTTGTTGTGCAGGAGGCAATCCCTTTTCTCTGAAATGCAAAATATGACTGAAATAATACAGCTCTCCATATTTGGTCTTATCCCAATAGTGAGGAACTACAGGTTCAATCAGAATAGCATTGAATAAAGGTTCAAACCGAATAGAGAGGAATGCATACATACAAATTATTCCGGCACCATAGAGTAAATATTTTAGTACTTTTTCATTCATAATAATTATTAGAATTGAAAGTAAATAAATTCCTGTTGAGCACCTGATTTGGCAAATATGATAATAATAATTACCAGGTATAGTATCCAGTTCAATGCCGGTCGGTTTGAATTTATCTCCAGTGCATATTTCTTTCTTCTCTGGACCCATTCAAAAGCAGTAAAAAGTAAAATGTATATCGCAAATCTTTTATCTACAGATGGCATAGTAAAAAAAGAACTATCAATAATTCCTGAAATATATCCAAATGCATTTGCAATACTATCTGACCTAAAGAAAATCCATGCAAAAACAGTAATTGAAAAGGTGAAAGAGATTTGAAAGAATTCTTTCAGTGTGGGGAAAATCCTGTTTTCTGCGGCTATATCCAGATTTTGTCTGTTTTTTTTCAATAGCAGTAATGGGAGGAAATATAACGCATTAATAAATCCCCAGGTAATGAAGGTCCAGTTGGCACCATGCCAGAATCCACTTACAAGGAAAATGATAAAAGTGTTTCTTATTTTCATCCAGTTTCCACCTCTGCTACCACCCAAAGGGATATAAACGTAATCACGAAACCAGGTGGATAATGATATATGCCATCTTCGCCAGAACTCTGCGATATCTCTGGAAAAATAAGGGTATGCAAAGTTTTGCATTATTGAGAAACCAAATAATCTGGCAGTCCCGATAGCAATATCGGAGTAACCTGAAAAATCCCCGTATATTTGAAATGCAAAGAATATGGCTCCTAGTAACAAGTCACTTCCTGCAAAGTCCTGGTAATTGCCAAACACTTGATTAACAACAATTGCGCAATTGTCGGCAATCACAATTTTCTTAAATAGTCCCCATAAAATTTGTTTCAAACCGTCTGTTGCTTTTCTTACATCAAAAACTCTGTCAGTCTGAAATTGAGGAAGCAAATTCTTTGCTCTCTCAATAGGCCCGGCAACCAATTGAGGGAAAAAACTAACATATGCAAAAAAGGAAATGATGTCTTCCGTAGGCTTAAGTTTTCTTTTATAGACATCTATTGTATAACTAAGTGTCTGGAAAGTGTAAAAACTTATTCCCACAGGCAGTACTAATTTAAGTGTCCTGATATTTATCTCATTTCCAAAAAATGAGAATGCGGTGTTAAAATTATCAACAAAGAAGTTGAAATATTTAAAAAAACCTAACATACCAATGTTAAATACAATACTTAGAAGCAAAAATATTCTTCTTGAAGCATCCGATTTCTTTTTTTGGAGTTGTATTCCAACGGTATAATCAACCAGAGAACTCAGGAATATTAAGGAAAGAAACCTCCAGTCCCACCAGCCATAAAAAACGTAGCTTGCGATGAGCAAGAAAATATTCTGCCATTTCCTGTTTTTGCTTAATACAAACCAATAAACAAAAAATACGATCGGAAGAAATATTAAAAATTCTATCGAATTAAATAGCATGTTCTGCTTTCTTAATGAAATTCATTTTTTTAATTGATTTATCAGATATTTTGTTCTAAGTTCTACTCCTTGTTTGTTTAAATGATACTCGGTATTGAAAAACAGGCTGTCAGCCATAATTCCATCTTCCATTGATGAAATAAATGGAATAGTCACATTATCGTGTAATCTCTCGTCAAGACGAGTCAAAGCTTCCTTGTTCAGGATATATGCAGAGTGCTGGTACGCAGGATAATAAAAGAACATTCTGATATTTCTCTTTTTCAGCTCCAGATAGTAATCCTGAAGGAAATCAATGGCATCCTCATTTATTTTTCCATTGTATTCATTTATTGTAAAAGTCACATTTTCCCTTCCGTAATGTGCCACAACATCACCATGTTCATTAAATGACTTTCTGTCATATACGCCAATTTCTTTATCAGGATCAACTTTCAATGAGTTGATAAAGGCTTTCGGAAAATAGTAGATCTTTTCAGCTCCAAATTTTGGCAAGAATTTAGCCAGGTGGATCCATTGAGTGAAATTAATTAATTTTCTGCTTTCAGGGTTTACGTCGAAAAGAATATATAGTAATTCGTCAGACCCATAAAAAATATTTTCATCACCAATAAAAAAATGAGCATATTCAGGACAAATGATCAATATATCTTCAGGTTGCAGTGAGTTCATTACATCAAGGAAGATATATCTTAGCCCTAATCCTGCATGGAGTCCCATATTTATGACAGGAACGTGCAATGAATTTTCAATTTTCTCACTGTTTACACCAAAGCTCAAATTTGAACCACCCAGCAGAATGATCCTGGGGGAGGATTTGCTTTCAAGATATTCATGCTTATCCAACAATGCATAATATAAGGAATTCCTGATGCTTAAATTAGGGATTAATAATATTGATAGTCCCAGAAGTGTTATAAGCAGTACAGAAAACAATGTAAATTTCAACAGGAATTTTTTCATAGTATTAAAATTGAAAATACAAAAAGTCAATATCTTCCCATTTGCCCAGGATAAATACAGAGAGAATAACCAGGATCAGAAGTACCCATTTGAAGGTCTTCGGGATTCTCTGCAACTTTTCCCACAGGCCATATCTTTCTTCAAGGAGTTCTATTATGAATAGCAAGATAAGGGTTGAAACGGCAGCATAAAAATCGGTGGGAAAATAGAACAAGTTCAGCTTACTGCCGGGAGCAAATTCGAATAATCTCTCAATGATCAGGAATGCATCCTGAAGCGAATTTGCCCTGAAGAAGATCCATGCAAACCAGGAAAGCACGATTGTAACAACAACCTGGATGAAATGTTCGAGTCCGGGAAGCCTGGAAATCCCTGTCCGGTTATTAATCGCTTGTCTTATGTTCTTGGTCCAGATCGCAAAGATCATATAGAATCCGTGCAATGCTCCCCATATTAAAAATGTCCAGTTGGCGCCATGCCATAAACCACTGATCAGGAACGTAATGAACAGATTAAAATACCACCTTGTTTTTACAACCCTTTTACCACCAAGCGGTATGTACAGGTAATCCCTGAACCAGGTAGAAAGCGAGATGTGCCAGCGGTGCCAGAATTCGCTAATCGACCTTGCAAAATAAGGCCTGTTGAAGTTTTTCATTAAAGAGAATCCCATGATCTTTGCTGTGCCGATAGCAATGTCGGAGTATCCTGAAAAATCACAATAGATCTGAATGGCAAAAAAGACAGTTCCCAGCAACAATTGCAAGCTACCATATCCAGCCGGGTCGCCGTAGACGAGATTTACATATTCCGACAAGCGATCGGCAATGACAACTTTCTTAAAAAATCCCCAGACCATGATGTAGATGCCATCTCTTACTCTTGAGTAATTGAATTTGTGTTTTTCAAAGAACTGGGGCAGAAGATTTGTGGATCGTTCTATTGGTCCTGCTACAAGCTGCGGGAAAAAGGAAACATACAAAGCAAAAATGCCAAAATGATACTCCGGAGTTTTTTGGTTTTTGTATACATCAATGGTATAACTCAGTGTTTGGAAAGTATAAAAGGAAATACCAACCGGCAACAAAACATTGTATGCAGGTACCCGGTAAAAAATATTGAAATGAGCAAAAAGCGAATTTAGGCTACCGCCGAAAAAGTTAAAATATTTGTAGAAAAAGAGGATGCCGAGACTTGTTACCAGGCCCATGACCAGGTAAAACGACCGGATAAATGCCGATCTTGACCTTGCAATTCCTATACCTGCAATATAGTTAATTACAGTAGTTGATACGATCAGTACAACATACGTGTAATTCCAGCACATGTAGAAATAATAGCTGGCCAACAGCAGCATTACCCACCTGAAACGATGGGGCAATGCAAAGTACAACGCAATAACTATGGGGAAGAAAACAAGAAATTCTAATGAATTGAAAAGCATCTTTTATCCGGTTGTATATTACTACTGCTTGTTTTAAAAAATCTGATCATTTACAGATGAATCGTTTATTGAAGGAAGAAAAATAAAAGATGCATATATGCTTTTCTTTATTTTATAAGAATTTTGCTTGTATATGTATGGTTTGAATGAGTAACGGAAAGGAAATAAAATCCTTTTTTATACCCTGACAGATCGACAGAAACATTTCGTCCTCGTGTATTCAGCTCCATAGTCTTTGTCAACCTTCCCTGTATGTCAAGGATATCGATTTCGCATTTTGCAACCGGTTCCCGGAATACAATGGTTATTTGTCCTGCAGATGGATTCGGGAATACAATTGGATTTAGTCCGGAACTGTAAACTCGGGGAATAAATGTTGGGCTTTTGACCTCTATGATAAAGGTTTGATACACAGTTGTCTGTCCGTCTGTAAGTTCCAGTACAACAGGGAATTTCTGGTTCAGTTCACTGCTTGAAGGGATGCCGTAAAATGTTCTGGATCCTTCGATGTATGTTAACCAGTCAGGATAGGTGAGAAGATTAAGGCTAAGCTCATCATCTTCGTCTTTATCGAAATACATAAGTTCATACATGTATACTGAATCGGGATACGCAATGGTATCAGGTGTTGAAGTGAATACCGGAGGATCGTCCATATCGGAAACAAAAATAGTAAAATCCTGGTATACCGTATCGATTCCATCCGTAACACCTATCGAAACATCAAAGAACTCGTTGGCATGATTCCATAACGGAATTCCTGATAGAGTATGCGATCCTGTGTTGAAGCTTAACCACTCCGGTTCTTCATTGATAAAATAAGCAACCACGTCACCCTGGTTTGTATCAATGGCTTCTATGGTATAGCTATATTCTTCGTAGTCGTCTGCCGTGAGAATGGCTTCAGACAGGATAATGGGTGGATTGTTAATGATTTCAACAGTAAATGTAACTTCAATGGAATCGGCTTTTTTAAAAGCTCCGTTGCCGGTATCTTCAACTTTCAACCAGATAGTTTCACTTCCCAGCCACTCATCATCTTTCGGGCCGACCTGTAATAACCGGTTAACATCGATGGATACATTCAGGTTGGAGCCGGTTTGCTGTTGATAAGTCCATTGCATTAAATAATCAGGATCTTCCACATCACTTACCACCGTATCCAGATCAATAGTATCGAACGATTTGCCCATGCCTGTATATTGATCAGGAAATGAAGATATTACAGGATCCTGGTTCAGGTTTTCCAGGGCATCAAACCAGACATAGGCCATTTTATCATAACCGGTCTGATTGGGGTGCAGGTTATCACGCATATCCGTAGAATAATTAATGTCTGCACCATCTTCCATATCGACCATGACGATCCGGTTATCGCTTCGTGCTAAAACCATGGTTTCTACGTTATCATTGAATTCTGTTGTTTCGGCATGATACGTTTCCCTGTTGATAATGCGGGCAACAATAATGTATACATCCGGATCAAATGATCGGATATTATCCAGGATATCTTCAACATCTCCGGGATCGGGGGTCAGCCCATTTGTGCCAATATGCAGCAATATGATATCGGTAGGAAAATAGACAAGATAAGGTTCATGAGTGGGAGTCACCCAGGTAGAGTTATAGGCATTATAGCCCGTATTGATCAGATTGGCCAACTGGTCATCCGTGATCCCCGGAAACCCGGCATTGTCATCCATTTCATCGCTTAAATAATTGTTGCCGGCATTTTCACTCCCCACAAAATCAAAATTATATCCTGCTGCTGTAAGCAATTGGTATAATTTATAACGGTATGCAATTTTTTCTCCGTTAGGCCTCGAATCTCCCGAATAGGAATCGTATGTAATGGAATTTCCCATTGGCATTACTTTTACCGTTTGAGCCATACTGAGAAAAGAGAATCCGAAAAGCAACACAAAAATCAGCAGTATATTATAGTTTATTTTTTTCATGAAACACTATTTCCATTATGCCCGACAACAGTATTGTTACCAATGCGAATTTTAAAAAGTCTTTTAAAAACCCAACACTCTATGACTATAGAATGCTGGGTTATCTTTAAATTTTCAATCAATCATTTGTATTCCAGCGCGATCATTGTTTTTTGGTGAATTTTCCGGTTATGATCTGATCGTTATAGAATACTTTATAAATATAAATGCCCTGGCGTAATTCAGAAATATTAACGTCCACTTTTTTCAACTGGTCCGAAAGGATATCCCTGAGAATATTCCCGGTCATGTCATAAATGACAATTCTCTTCGATCCGTTGTTGTAAAATTCAAAATGGATCTCATTGTCGGCCGGATTCGGGAATACCAGCAACCCATTATCCGATTGATGGTTGTTCAAAGCAGTGAGACTGACCATTATATTATAATTTTGATGTACATCAACAGTACCGTCATTTACTTTCAGGATCACTACATTTTCTCCCAGATCATCTTCTGTTGGTGTACCGGAAAGTATGGCATCACCCGCATTAAAGTTTAGCCAGTCCGGTGTATAGACTTCAGAGAATGTCAAAACATCATCCTCATCCACATCGGTAGCTGTTATATGGTATATATATTCTACTCCGACTGCTGCTGTTTCTGATGGAACTGAGGTAATAACAGGAGGATCGTTTGTATTTTCCACTTCAATGGTGAAGTTCTGATCAACGGTGGCAGTACCATCGCTTACACGTAAAGTAACCGGATGCGTTCCTACCTCGGGGTCTTCAGGTTTGCCGATCAGGGAGTCATTCCTGAACTCAAGCCATGAAGGTATGGTAACAGCGGTTATTTCAACCTCATCACCAACATCATCATCATCTGCTGTTGCCTTATAGACGTATTCCTGGTCTTCGGTTGCATCTGTTACAGGTGTTGAGGTAAAATAAGGATCATCATTTACATTAATTACTTCAATGGTAAAATCCTGATCGACATTGATACTGCCGTCGGATACCCTTAACAAAACATCATGGAAACCAACATTGGCGTTAGTAGGCGTAGCACTTAGCACAGCGGTAGTTTCACCGGGAGTGTAAGAGAAATTCAGCCATGCAGGTTTTGTTGGTGCGGAAATTGACAGTACATCACCCGGATCAATGTCTGTGGCAGATATCTGGTAATAATACGGAGAATCTTCATCGACTTCTTCATCCGGAGAAGTAAGAATAATAGGAGCATAGTTGTATACACATGCACCATCACCGGAATTTCCCGCATTGTAATTTTCAGCAACACGTGAAGCACCAAGAGCAACATCATAGAAAGCCAGCTCGTCAATAATTCCGTCAAACCAGAAATGATCGCTTGAACCTTCTCTATCAAGATGTCCGATATTTAAATTAGCGCCTCCCCCGAAATCGCCAAAATTTTGATTGTCATTATCTACCATTGAGTTATCAACCCAGAGTTCCATATCATTGGTTGAAGCATTGTAGGTGGCAACAATGTGATGCCATGCATTATCCAGCACATATCCCCCTTTTATATCTTTCTGGTTACCCGCATAATCAATTAAGTTAAACCATGCTGAACCATCAGTATTATCCACGCCTAGCCAATAATGGGTCTCATTAATGGGTGTATTATCTCTACCGGTGATAACCATTACACCACTTGGAGTCGCATCTGTTTTTATCCAGGCTTCAATAGAGAATGAATCATGGAAATCAAAGAAAACATTATCAGGATATTCACCAAAGGTGTCTTTCATACTGAGACTATCACTTGTTCCATTGAAAGATAATGCTCCTCCAACCTTTCCGGTAGCCGGAGTAATAGCAGTACCTGTAAGTTCATAACCCGCAATATTATCGTAATAGGGAGTTCCTGCGTCATCAAAATCCCAGTAGGCAATCATATTGTCCCTGCAATCGGGCTCTTCGGCAACGTATACATTGAATTCCTGTTCGGTATAACCGGCAGTGTTGGTTGCACGGAGTACTACATGACCGTTGGCAGAAGCAGAAGCCGGGGTCCATGAAATTTCTCCGGTAACCGCACCGACTATCATACCATCGGGGTGTTCTACGAGTGAGTATACCGGAAGCGGATTACCGGAAGCATCTGCATCATAAGTATATTCCTGACCAACATTGGCATAAATATCAGGTTCCGAAAGAAATACAGGGGAATTCCCATCACAATACCCGATTTGATATAACCTGGCGTTGTTATAATGCGTGGTGATCTCAGATGAACCAAGTGCCCTGCTATATACTGCTACTTCATCGAGGCCTCCTGTATAATAATAGCCCGGTACGGAGTTCACACTCAGGTATCCGAAACTTATAGGAGCAGTGGATGCAAAATTGCCGTCATAATTGACAGTTGAAGTTTGTGGTGTGCCTGCATTGACGTATAAGCTGTTCACATCTGTACTTCCGTCGCGTACAGCAACAATATGTACCCACTGTCCCGTATTGTATAAGGAAGAGGTAGTAAGGTAACTGTTTGCTCCGCCATTATTATCAATGAGGTACCAGGTAATTTCTCCTGTAGCTTCCTGACCGATCCACCACTGTGTGCTGTTGGAAGGATCATCTCTGCCGATAAAAACTCTTATGCTTCCCGTTTGAGTATATTTAACCCAAAGTTCAATGGAAAAACTGGCAGTTCCTGACCAGTCAAAATCGGTATGATCATCGATCGTAAGGAATGTTGAAAGACTGGCATTAAAATATTGCCCTTTGCCACTAACTCCTGTTGTTTGAGAAGGTGCGGAGGTAGGTGCTGAGGCATCGTGACTGTCATAAAAATCAACATAGTCAGGCCCGGTTGATTCCTGTAATTTCCAATAAGAGATCATGTTGCTTGGACATTGTGCCCAGGCATTACTGAAGAAAATTGTTGAGAATGAGATCAGCAACAATGTAACTAGGTTGTGTTTTGCTATTTTCATAATAAGGTTATTTAATTTCATTTTGATTTACGTCAAATCGTATGTAATGTTACTTTTAAAAAACTAGTCAAATTCCAGAACAAATGTAGTTTATTTTAAAGGTGCAGTTGACTTCATTTTGATAAACAAGGAAAAATACATGATCAACAATATCATTTATTATTTTTTCGGCAAATACACAAGAATTACAGCAGGTTTGCATTATAGACAATAAATATATCAATCAATAAAAAAATTCGTAAGAACAGAAAACTGGTTTCCTGAAATACATACATGCCCCTGATCACGAACTTTTATTGTATAAACAGAAACCAAAGCTTTTTAGTAACTAAATAAAGAAAATAACTTTTTGTCCTCCGGATCTGGCTAAATTTTTTTTATCATTGCATCGGGTAGAAAGCTGACTTCAAAACCCGGATGCTCTTCTTTGCCTCTCACAATGTTAAAGAACTTTGAACGGATCTTATTCAGTATCGGTCCGTCAGGATCCAGTTCCGTAGTATCAATCTGTTTTACCGGCACCAGTTCTGCCAGGGTACCGCAAATACAAACTTCGTCGGCAATTAACAATTCGGTTCTGTCAATTGGTCGACGCACAAAACTAATATTTAATGATTTCGCTATATCTTCCACAAAATCGATGGTAATGCTTTCCAATGCTCCTTCTGTTGCAGGCGGAGTATAAAGAACCCCGTCTCTGACCATAATTACACACGATGCCGTGGCTTCTGCCACTCTGCCCCAATGGTTCAACAGGATCATATCCGAAAAATTTCTGGTTCTTCCATCTATTCGCGCAAACCTGCCAATCTGGTAGTTTGTGGAAGTTTTTATTCTTGCAGGAAGAACGGGATCGATGGCTCTTTGCCAACTGCTGACACCAATGCTGATAGCTTTAGGCTCTTCTTTTTCCTGGTGATATGCTGTTATTACCAGGTCAGCCTTTGTTTCCATACCCCAATGACCTTCAATTACAAAAAGAGTCGGGCGCATCCACATGTCTTTTTCTTTTGTTAAAAGTGCCCCCGTAAGTTCAAATACTGCTTTCTTGAAATCTTCATAGGTCCAGGAGCAGGGGATATACATGAGTTTTGCAGAGCGTAACATACGTTTGTAATGTCTTTCCAAAAAGACAATACCAAACCGACCGTCCTGATGCCAATATCCTTTCAAACCTTCAAATACATTCAACCCTCTTGTTGCTGCTTCGCATCCAACATGAAGTGTAGCTTCATCCCAGGGAATTAATTTCCCGTTCATGTAAGCAAATTCTGGTCTCTGGAGTTTCATATTTATTACAATTTAATAATGATTAATTTATTCTGATTTCAGGATTTAACATTTGTTACTGATGTTCATTTTATATTTCTTTAATAAGCTGTTTTGTAAGTAACAGATGAATGGCTTCGTTCAGCAGATCTGTTTCTATGCCTGATAAATCCCCAATATCAGAGAGAGTATAGTCTCCATCGGAATAACTCAATACCCATAACAAAGCCATTTGCAATTGCTGGCTGTCGTTCCTTCCGCCAATACTGTCATACAAACCTCGTTTTCCAAGTTGAGGTTCACCCTTTGGGAACAAATTCATGTATTTTTTCCCGTGCTCAATTTCGAATATTATTTCTTTGATAATTCTGAACGAATCTTCCAGACCTTTTTTTGAAATAAAATTCAGGTTATCGGCGGAAGAATGATATTCAGGATATTGACTATAAGGGACCCTGGAAATATTTCCAACCGGAAGGTTGAATCCCGGTGAACAGAATTGTCTTTCGTCATAGCCATAAGGAACGAAATCAATAATGTTACAGGCTAATTTGTTCTTTTTCAATACCCTTTCCGCAATTCTGTCAATTGATGAATTTCCTGTGCGAGACCGTTTGTAGGTAAACAAGCTGTCAATTCCCAGGAGAGAGGTGACCAGTCCGTATTTTATGTGTGAGAGTTGATCCTTGTTCTGTGATAACCAGGTAATGGCTCCAATGGTAGCAGGGATAAAAACAAACCGGTATGTATACTTAGTATCGGATCGGCTTAATTCTTTTGCCAGGAAAGTGTTCACTGCAATACCCGACAGGTTATCGTTGCAAAGCGAAGGATGACAAATGTGTGTCGAGAGGAGTACTTCATCATCCGTTTCCCCTGCAATTACCAACTCGCCATAAGTCAGCGAACCTTTTGTAAGCGAAGAATCAATGAATACTTCGTAGGTGTCTTCCGTTAATTCAAGGAGTTGTTTATGGCTGATGCAGAATCCCCATTTTTCTGCATAATATGAGGTACGGTAAGGCACCCATTCAGGATGTTCCGGTATGGAGTAAAGATGTTTCTTAAGAGTTTCAAGATTGATAAAATCGTGTACCGGAGTACTATAATTCAGTACATGCAGATTCAGGTTTTTAAAATCAACTATTTTCTCTCCCTTTGAATTTTTAATAAATGCATCTCTGATATTCCATTCTTTAGGAACCTCCCAGTCAAGTACCCTTGTACCGGTAGGAACTTCATGTATCTCAAGAGGAATATGCTTTTGGATCAGGCGCAAGGTTTCCCTGGTTCCTTCACCCGTTATACTTCTGCATATAGGATACAATTTGCTGATAAAATTGTATAACTCGGTTCCCATGTTAACGGAAGTTCTTCAATGTTTGAATTCAAGGACGTTAAAAAATATTCAGGTCAGGAATGAAGGTAACAAATTTACCACCCCACTGGCGAATAAAATTCAATTGCTCACTGATTTCATCCTTCAGGTTCCAGGGAAGAATAATTACGTAATCAGGCTTATAATCTTTTATGCTGTCAAGATCACGAACCAGGATATGACTGGCAGGTAAATATTTATTTTGTTTATGAGGAGAAAGATCCACAACAAATTGTACCAAATCATCACCTTTTACACCGCAATAATTTAACAATGTGTTTCCTTTGGCTGCGGCTCCGTATCCTATTACTTTTTTCTCTTCTTTTTTTGCTTTGATCAGAAAATCCCAGACCGTATACTTAATATTATCAACTTTATCCTGGAAATTGCTGTAATAGTCAAGAGTGTTCATGCCCAATTCTTTTTCCCGCTGCAGAAGATCGGTGACATTCGGAGATATTTCTTTTGTTTTATCTTCCTTGTGTTTAGCGAAAATACGCAGAGAGCCTCCGTGTGTAGGAAGTTCTTCTACGTCAAACATTTCCAAGCCCTGGTGTTCGAAAATCCGTTTTACGGCAAAGAATGAGTAATACGAGAAATGTTCATGATAAATGGTATCGAACTGGTGGTATTTTACCAATTGCATAAGATGGGGAAATTCAAAGGTTACAACTCCGGTATCTTTCAGGGCAATTTTTACCCCTTGTACAAAGTTGTTTATATCCGGTACGTGCGCCAGCACGTTGTTTCCAAGTATCAGATCGGCTTTTATACCTTTTTTTACCAGTTTGTTCCGGGCAAATTCGGCGCCAAAGAAATTAATGATCGTTTCAATACCTTTTTCGATTGCCACCTGAGCGGTATTGGCAGTGGGATCAACTCCCAAAACGGGAACGTTACGCTCTTTGAAATACTGAAGCAGGTAACCATCGTTGCTGGCAATTTCAAGAACAAGAGAATTTTCGTTATAGTGAAATCTCTCGATCATCATTTCAGCGTAGTTCTTTGCGTGGGCAAGCCAGCTGGTTGAATACGATGAAAAATAGGTATATTCACTATCGAATATAGCTTCTGCTTTTTCCATTTCATCTACCTGCACGAGGTAACAATTATGACAAACGAAGATCTTTAACGGAAAAAAAACTTCCGGTTCATTAAGCTGAGAAGGCTTTAACATAGCATTTGAAGGTGGGCAATTGATCAAATCAACAAATACATGTTCCAATTCTGTGTTGCAGTGTCTGCATTTTGTAACTGACTTATTGTTCATTATGATTGATTTTATAAAATGTATCTGAAATCAAGAGTTTTCTTTGCAGAAAGCAATGATTTTTTTTCATTAAATTCTTTCCAGGCTGTTAATATTACAAGAATATCAGCCTTTTCAACGGTTTCTTCCATGGAATTCGCATATTCAATATTCAAATGTGAATGATCGTGTTTAAAATTGTTCATGGCAAGAGGATCGTAGGCAAGAATATTTTTGTATCCTTTTTGAATCAGTTTTTCAATAATGTCCAGGGAAGGGGTCAAACGGATATCGTCTGAGCCGCTTTTAAATGAAAGTCCCAATATTCCGACTTTCTCGTTCTTTCCAATGGAATCCCGGATTTTTTTTACCACAAAATCCTTGATTTCATCGTTGATCTTCAGGTTGCCTTCAAGTACTTTGGGTGTATATCCTTTGCGCTTCGCAATCGAGTACAGGGCATGTGTGTCTTTCGGCAGACAATATCCACCATAGCCGCATCCCGGATAAACATAGCTCGACATGGATGCAGGAGAACCAAACCATCTTTTGTCTTCATGCAGGATCTTAAAAGCATCCTGTGTATTGATATTTCCTATGGTATCGGCAACAATGGACATCTCATTGGAATAACTGATCATGGTTGAGAGCAGGGTGTTGGACAAATATTTGATAAACTCGGCTGTATTGTATGTAACAAAATGTATGGGTGCATTGAAAGGTTTGTATATACGCTCCATAATTTGTTTGGTCCTGTCGTCTTCAGCACCAACTACGATTCTGTCTGGTTCAATAAAATCTTCCCAGCAATAGCCTTCTCTCAAAAATTCCGGGTTGGATGCAAATCCATAATTGCCAATGGAATTGGGAGCTTCCTTTTCAACAAATGGGATAATCTCTTCCCGTAAAGTAGAGGGAGGTACAGTTGATTTCACAACGAACACCTTAGAGCTTCCGGCATCTGCATTTAAAACCTGCTTTATTGCATTTAACAAATGACTCAGATCTGCACTGCCGTCTGCCGATGCAGGAGTTCCCACACAGAAAAATATAACCTGACTGTCTTTTACTGCTTCTTCAAGTGATGCATTGAGGAAAAAGGTCTTCTCATATTCTTCTGTCAGGACTTCTTTCAGTCCCGGTTCATGAAAAGGAATTTCAAAGTTTTTTAATTTATTTAGTCTTGATTCGTCGATATCAATACCATAGGTACGAAATCCTTTTTTGCTAAAACCCAGGCCTGTTGTCAATCCAACGAAACCGAGGCCGATAACTGTGATCATAATATTATTTGCTTAGATTATATTTTAAAAAGGTTAAGAATCGTCCAATACCTTCATCCACATAAACTTTCGGATCATAATTCAGAAGTTTTTTTGCTTTGTCAATTTTTGGACATCGGCGGTTTGGATTATCTGTAAGATAGGCATTATCAGCAGACTTTTTAAAAGTAATTTTCCCTTTATAATTGAAAATTTCTCTTCCGTGTTTTAAAAACAGATCCGAGAATTCCCGTACGGATATTTCAGGTTTTTCAATACCTATGTTGAATGCTTCAAGTTTATCATACAGAAGAACTTTCAAATATCCGTTGATGGAATCGGACACATAACAAAATGTTCTGGTAGGGGAGCCATCGGAAAAAATTTGCAGGTCGCGTCCTTCAATTATGGCTTTTGCCATATCGGCAGGCAATCTTTTGTCTTCAATATTCATACCCGGACCATAGTTATTAAAGGGTCGTGCTATGGTTATCGGGATTTTTCTGACTTCATTAATAACATAACACAGGGTTTCACCAAATCGTTTTGCTTCGTCGTAACATGCACGCGGTCCCATGGTTTTCACATTTCCCCTGTATTCCTCGTCAGTTGGTATAAATTCCGGGAAGGGATCACCATATATTTCACTGCTGGAAAAAAAGATAAATCCTTTAAGGGATTCTTTTCCCGAATAAAGATCCAGAAGTCTTCGCAAACCTATAATATTCGAATCAAGTGTTTCAAGGGGGTAGATCCTGTAATATACAGGAGAGGCTATCGACGCAAGATGAATAACGAAATTAACGTCTTCAATATTGGGAATGCTCAACAGATCATCCTGAATAATATTGAATTCAATGAGATCTATTTTATCATGGATTTCCGAAAGCTGGTTTAACCAACTCCTGTTGCCCGTAATAAAATTCTCTAAACAGATAATTTTTTTGATATTCAGTTCTTCTGCATATGCAGCGAAATAATGTACAAAATAGTAACCAAGAAAACCTCCGCAACCGGTTATTAAGACTGTTGAATTCTTTAGTTTATCAATCTCGCGGGGGGATAAATTTTCGTGTATGGCTTTCAGATCTTCCCGAATGACGGGATTTTTATCCAGGTATTGATTAAGTTTTGTTAAAGACATGAAGATTTTTATTAGTGAAAAATGAATTGCATTCTATTATCATTTGGTATGGATTGCAGTTTTAATCCCAGGTTTTCCATGGAGGTTTTCCGCTATTCCACATATCTTCGAGAACATTTTTATCACGAAGTGTATCCATAGGCATCCAGAATCCATCATGTTTAAATGCAGCTAATTTTTTTTCTTTTGAAAGTTTTTCAAGAGGTGTTTTTTCGAATACTGTAGAGTCATTTTCCAAATAGTTAAAAATAGCGGGTTCCAAAATAAAAAAACCTCCATTGATCCAGGCTGAGTTTTCATCTTTTGGTTTCTCACGAAAATTTGAAATTAAGCTATCATCGCCTTTCAGAGAGAAGGTGCCAAATCTTCCCGGCTCCTGAACAGCCATAAGTGTGGCTACGACATTCTGGTTTTTATGGAAATTTATTAATTCACTGATATTTACATCACTTACTCCATCGCCATAGGTCATGCAAAATGTTTCGTTGCCCAGGTATTCCTTAACTCTTTTCAACCTTCCACCTGTCATGGCATTTGTTCCTGTATCAACCAGGGTAACCTTCCAGTTTTCCGACTCATTATTTAAAATTGACATGGTATTGTATTTGAGGTCGAAAGTGACATCAGACTGATGAAGGAAATAATTGGCAAAATATTCTTTGATAATATACCCTTTATAGCCAAGACAAATAATGAATTCATTGATGTTGTAATGAGAGTACATCTTCATGATATGCCATAAGATCGGTCTGTCACCTACTTCAACCATAGGTTTTGGTCGAACACCACTTTCTTCGCTTATTCTTGTGCCGTAACCACCGGCTAAAATAACAACCTTCATATTTATAAATGTATATAGTGTTTCATGAAATGATAGAAAGTTCGCGCATCAAAACTACGCAAATGTCATTCATTATTTAAATTTAAAAACTTAATTTTTATAAATGTCTTATTTCATTGGATGAATTGTTCCGCTCAAATCGTTAAGGAGTGTTTTTGTTGTTGAATCGTGAAATTGTGTAATCGTGTAACTGTTTAATCGTGTAATCGTTAAAAATGATTAATCGATGAATCGGGCAATCGATGAAATGAAGTTAATCAACCAACAGAATGTTTTTTATATAACATCAGTTAATCAATTCATCAGTTTCCCAGTTAATCTTTT
>Ga0307432_1000357_pt1 | contig 37154 bp, 38 predicted proteins | sample SalMarWE160150MG_FD_202158 | JGI IMG/M metagenome (GOLD analysis project Ga0307432, IMG submission 202158) | Salt marsh sediment microbial communities from the Plum Island Ecosystem LTER, Massachusetts, United States - WE1603-150 | ecosystem: Environmental > Aquatic > Marine > Intertidal zone >...
ACTCGCCTTTGTAAACGGTATTGATGGCCAAGATCAAATCTTCAGGTGATGTTTGCTTGTTCATATATCCTAAGGCTCCAAACTTCAGGCAATTCATAATGTACTCCTCATTATTGTACATACTCAAAACCAGAACCTTAACCTCAGGAAATTGCTTCTTGATTTGGCGGGTAGCCTCCATACCATTAAGAATAGGCATGGCAATATCCATCAACACAACATCGGGAAGTAGTTGTTCAACCTTTTCAATGGCCTCTTTCCCATTTTTGACTTCCCCTACTATTTCTATTTCTTCCTTTCCTTCCAAAAGAGAACGAATTCCCTTGCAAACGATAGTATGATCTTCAACTATCATTAATCTTATTCTTTTAATAATTCATTCCTCCAAAATAGGTATTTTTATTAACAATCGTGTCCCCTTCCCTAAACTCGATTGGATATCCAAATTACCCCCTATAGAGTCTATTCTTTCTCTCATTTCTAATAAGCCCAACCCGAGATCTGGGTCTTCGGAGTCTCTAACATCCTCTATATTGAAGCCTTTACCATTATCTTCAATTAAAATGCAAACTTTGGATTTCTTATTCTCCAGACACAGATATACCTTGCTGGCAAGCGCATGCCTGGAGATGTTTGTAAAAGCTTCCTGCACAATACTGAAGATAACTATTTCTATCTCTTTAGTTAGTCTCTTTTTCAAATTAATTATTTTAAAGTTTACATCGATGTTTTCTCTTTCTTTGTATCTGTCCACATAAGCGTACAACGCTGGCACCAGACCAATATCTCTTAATATAGGTGAACGTAGATCAACACTTAATTTATGTAAGTGCTCAAATACATTATTAATTAACGATTTTGTCTCTATCAATCTCTCCTTCACCTTGGGGAAAAGTTTTAACTGTATTCTTTCCTCGATTAATGATATATTTATTTTTATTGCCGTAATGTTCTGTCCTATATCGTCGTGTATCATCTCGGAGATCTTCTTGCGTTCTTCTTCTTGAGCCTTGATGAGCTTTAACGACAACTTTTTCAGATTTTTTCTATCTTTCTTGATCTCTTTTAGCATATCTTGCACCTTCTCCTTAGTTCGCACCTGCTTGGTGATGTCCTGATATATTTCCAAAATACCCTTTTTCTGGTTATCGATTATAACCGGAGAACCAGATATGGATACTGGGAATAAAGTGCCATCTTTCTTCTTTCTGATGGTCTCATAATTAATATACCCTTTAGTTAAGGCTATCTTATCTACTTTTTTACCTTCTTCTATCTTATCAGGTGGATGAATCATCCCATCATTAATATTTCTACCTTTTACCTCTTTTAAGGTATAACCGAAAAGCTCGGTAAAGCGAGGGTTTATTTCTAAGATATTGCTCTTTTCATCCACATAGGCTAAGGCCTCAGGACCGCTTCTAAAGAGACTGGCAAATTCTTGTTGACTTTTATATAGGGCTTTTTCTGCATTTTTTCTTTTACTTATATCCATCTCTAAATCTCTGGTCCTTTCTTCTACCTTTTTCTCCAGATTTCTGCTGTAGTCTTCCAGCTCTTCTTTCGATTTTTTCAAGTTAATAGTCATCTCGTCAAAGGCTCGGGATAACTTTCCTACTTCATCGGGGGAGGTAGTACCAACTTTATAATTTAAGTTCCCCTTGGTTATCTCTTCAGTTTCCTCATGTAATCTTTTAATTGGTCTGGTAATAGTCCTTGAGGCAACACTGGAGATAAGTATGCTGAGTAAAAGGATAATGACAAATATCAAAAGGAGGCTATTGGTCAGTTGGGTGACCGGGGCAAAGGCCTCTTTGTTATCTATTTTGGAAACCAAGCACCAGTCCATCTCCGGTATATGGGTATGAACAGATAAGACCTGTATACCTCGATAATCTTTAATGATAGCTATTTCTTCTTGTAGTAGAGTATCGGGAGATCCATTTGGATTTGGTACTTCAATATGTTTTAGGTCAACTTTCTGCTTGAGAATAACATCATCAATAAACCGAGAAGGGGTAATCATATAACCATCTTTGTTTACCAGATAGGCTTCTCCGCTCTCTCCTAAACCGGTACGGTCAGTAGTTATCTTAAATAATTCTTTATCGGCATCAAAATTTAAAACTAAAACTCCAGCAAACTTCTTATTTAGTAAAATGGGGCTAGATATACTTAAAACATATTTATGGGTAAATGAGGATAAGTGTAAGTCACCAATAAATACTCCTTCTTTTCCCCTTAAGAAGATTTCGTAAGCACTTTTATCCATTCCTATATCCTCATGGGTAGAGACAATTACAATACCCTCTTTATCCAAGATTCTGATCCGGGATATTTCCTTATGTGATTCGATAATGGTTTTAATTCTTTGGGCATGATCGATACTCTCACCTACAGCATCACAGAAAGAAGTTCCAGTCGCCATCGTTTTAGTAAGTTCCTCATATTCACCTAATAATGTTTCAATATGACTCGCCCTGGATTGGGTGGTGTTAATTAGATTATTGGTGATTTGTTGATTGATGGTGTTAGTGGATATACTTCTACTAATTAAAATGCTGGTTATACTTACAGCTGTTAAAAATGATAACGCGATTATTTGAAATTTTCTCTGAATTTTCATTATTCTTTTTTACCGTTGTTCCTTTCAATGAACATAATATTAACAAAATATGTATTGATGAATAAAAATAAAAAAACTGCCAACTTTTTAAAATAACATGTTGGTAGTTTGGCAATCATATCACTAAAGTGATTTAGACCCATAACTTTGCGCCCTATCCTTTAAGATAGTTTACCTTTTTCAACATTTTAAAGAAGTTATTCTTTCTTTTTGCTATATTTCATATACTGATTACAACCCAAAAAGTAAATAAAAAGGTATCGTAGGGGCACGATGCATCGTGCCCAAAGGAAATATTAGACAATAAATGATTAGGGGCACAATTCATTGTGCCCCTACAACGGGGAATAATCATATACTATACTATGCTATACTATATAAGATTATAATAATCCTTCTTTTTTAATTTAAGCAAATTATTTATCTTTCAGACCTCCCTGGATAAGAATGATAGCCTTCACCCCATATACCTGCTACATATATATACCACGCAATTTTTGGCAGTATTGGATTTCGTTTTGTCTGTCAAACTTTGAGTACGAGTTAATAAATTTATCTACTATACATTTACTACCGGCGAAATAAGATATCTGCTTAGTTCTTCAAACCGTTCTTTTTTCTTATTATAGAAAGGCACTAATTTCTGATATTCCACTACCTTTTCCCTATCTTTTAATTCAATAATTTGAATGTCTTTGGGAAGTCTCTTTTTGATATTGTGATAGGCACCAAGAAAAAGGATGCCTGTCTCGTCTTGATTTAAGGTCTCATCTATTCTTCTGGAAATAAATTCATCTCTTTTGCTCAAAAGTCTATTTTTAATTAACCTATATTTTATAAATGCGAATAATTTCTTAGATGTTGACTTCGCCTTGGTTATGGCAAGTAACCTATCTAATTCTTCTTTAACCATTTTAAATTCCTCTGTCTTAACTAAAATGGCTCCTCGTTTAAGGAGTCTTAACACTAATTCATAATTTTTACTTCCCGATTTTATACCTTCTTCAACTATTTTTTGAACTACCTCTCTTTCTGCTATCATCCCATCCTGGTATATTTTCATCTTTTTTCTGTTGCGTGTATCCATATCTATATAATCAAAATAATGTGATATAACATCCCAAAAACCTGATATAGTTTCTCTATGCCCTTTCCAGAACTCTTCTCCAAAACCTGCAATGCCTCTTTTATCTACCTGTTTAGCAATACTTCCCATATCAGCACTCATATGTATAATAGGAACATATATTAATTTTCGCATCATTTTCCTCCCAATTCTTTTGCTTTCAAAAGCAGTTCTGCTGTTTGCCTACGCAGTGTAGATATGGTTCGACAATTTTTACAATCTTCACTTTTTTCGTCGTATTTTTCACAAGAAAGAAGCATTTCTACCTCATTTTTAAGATGTATTGCCCTATCAGCTTTATCAGAGATTGATTTTGCTTCATTAATATCACGGGTTAATTGTTTAATAGTCCATTCTCTCTTTAAAAATATAGGACAATTGATTTTCTGCTCGGGTTTTGTCATTGGCGTCTAACCTCCAGTCCCTGTTTTTCGTTTTTTAATTTCCGTAATCTTACTTCTAAAATATTATTATGATATTTTCTAATAACACTTTTTTTGTCAATTTTTGATGGAAGAAAAACCTGTTCACAATATTTCGCTTCTGAAGTTTTACAAGACACAGTAAATTTATCTTCATCTACTCTTAATAATATGTCTTTTTCTTTGGCGCCCTTTAATTCTATTATGATATTTAAACAGTCTCCTTCATCAAAGATATCTAATAATGTATCCTCTGGTTTTTCTTTTAATTTGGCTCCCCCGATAACCCACCAACTAAACATAATTTTCTTTCCAGTAGATTCATCTATTTTACTTCTTTCAAATACCAAAACCGGAAAACCTATCACCTTCTGACTAACTGGATTAATAATATTTCTTATCCTGTGAAGAACCTCCATATGATTCGGTGCATTATATAAAGAAAATAGTTCATTAATAGCAGCATGTTTATTTTCCCAAACAAAGATAAGTATATTTTGACTTTCAGGGTCTAATTCTTTAATAATTTTATCTATCCCCCCTTGGTCTATTTCTAATAAGCTTCTTTCAAATATTATCTTTTTCCACTTATGCAAATTTTTCACTATAATCCAGACTTGTGAAAAACCTTTATTATTTTCCTGTTTGTATGAAAGACAAATGGTATCTTTTTTTCTTAATATAAAATTTTTTAGTTGGATATTAATACCAGCTATATTTTTAAGAGGAATTTGCAACATAGTTCTTGTCGAATTCCATAAAAATAGTCTCTGATTAGTTAAATAAAAATTACTTAATTTCCAACCACTGCGTAGACTATTCTTATATGCACCTGAGCTGGTGAGAATTAATTCTTCATTTGTGTGTAATTCAGGTTTATTTTTCATATTATATTACTAATTAATAATCACTTTCTTTAATTTTAAATATCCTATTCTACCTTTTTCTGTATCATCTTGATATTATTGTTTCATTTTATTCTATCTAATGATTACATCATACTACATTACTATTTTGTTTGCTTTTTGGGATGTAACTATTATATACAATCTCAATCAATTTCTTTAAATCATTAATCTTTGTCTTTCCATTTTTATAATCACTTTTGTAAAGAGTAGATTTAATGCCTAAAATTAGTTTTTCTATCTTATTTACGGTAGACTTATCCATAAAACCCTCACATTCTTCCATTGCCATCTGTGCTGCTTGAATCATACTTTCTGCCTGAATGCCTACTTGAATTTCCTCTTTACGTTTTTGGTCATCTTTAGCATGAAGTTGAGCATCTTTTATCATCTTACTTATCTGCTCCTGCGGTAAGCGGAAAGAAGAACTAATCTGAACACTTTTTTCATTATCGGTATATAAATCTAAAGCTCTAACTTGCAAAATACCATTTACATCTAAATGAAAGGTTACTTCAATCTGAGGTTCACCTCTTCGGCCATGTGGAATATCAGAAAGCTCAAAATTACCCAAACTAATATTATCAGATGCTAAAAGTCTTTCTCCTTGCAACACATGGATATCGACTTGACCTTGATTATCTTTTGCAGTAGTAAATATTCGACCTTTAGAAGTAGGTACAGCAGTATTTCTCTCTATAATTTTAGCAAATATTCCTCCTTCGGTTTCTATTCCTAAAGAAAGTGGAGTAACATCTATTAAAACTACATCTCTTATTTCCCCAATTAGAATATTTGCTTGAATTGCTGCACCAAGAGCTACAACTTCATCGGGGTTGATATCTTTATGTGCCTCTTTACCAAAAAGTTCCATAGCCAAGCGCTGTACAGCAGGCATTCTGGTAGAACCTCCTACCAAAACTACCCTATCTATCTGTTTAGGTATAAGCTTTGCATCCGATAGAGTCTGCTTAGTGGGTTCTATTATTTTCTCTACTAAATCTCTGGTTAGCTCTTCGAACTGTTCCCTGGTTAAAGCTAACTTCAAATCCTCTTTTTGCCAAATAAATGGGATTTTAATATTTACGGACATTTGTACGGAAAGATCCTTTTTTGCCTTCTCTGAAGCCTCTTTCAATCGCTGTAAAGCCATACTATCTTTCCTCACGTCAACACCATGAAGTTCCTCAAACCTATCAGCTAAATAATTTATTATTCTTTGGTCCCAATCATCTCCACCAAGATGAGTATTGCCCCCTACTGCTTTCACTTCAAATACACCATCCCCCAATTCCAAAATGGACACATCAAATGTGCCTCCACCTAAATCCCATACTAAAACAGAGTGTACACCCTGCTTATGCAAACCATAGGCTAATAAAGCAGCAGTGGGCTCATTTATAATCCGCATTATTTCTAAACCAGCTAAGGCACCTGCCTCTATAGTTGCCTGACGCTGATTATCGTTAAAATATGCAGGAACTGTAATTACAGCTTTTTTTACTTTTTCACCTAAATAATCTTGTGCATCTTTCTTAACTTTACGAAGAATAAAACTTGATATCTCCTGGGGACTATATTTTTTCCCTTCAATTTCTATCCTTTTATCTGTACCCATATTGCGTTTAACAGAACTAATTGTATGTTCCGGATTTGCAACTGCCTGGGTTCTGGCAAGATTGCCTATCAGCTGCCCCCCTCCTTCGGTAAAGGCAACCACTGAGGGAGTAAGTCTCCCGCCTTCAACGTTAGGTATAATCTCAGGCCTCCCATTATTTACAAAAGCTGCTATTGAAAAGGTAGTACCTAAATCTATTCCTATTACCTTACTCATATCTCTCCTCATTTCACTCATACTCGTAACACAATACAGAAAGCAGATATTAAGTTGTTATTTTTTTTGTTTTCTGTCCTCTGTCTTCTGTTTTCTGTTTTAACCTTGGGCTAACCCAGCCACAACCGATACATCCTTTTTTTAAGAGTTCTTTACGTAAAGCAGTCTTACCACACTGAGGGCAAGTTTCAGTTTCTTCATCTCTTTGATCGGAAATAATTGTTCTTAACACTTGTACCCACTCATCTATTTGTTCCCCAGAAAATGAAGCAGTCTTTCTTGTAGAATTAACAAGGTAGGCTATATCCAATACCTTTTCTCGGTCACTATTAAGTCCGCTTGTTTTTCTCATCTCAACTGTAACACTAACTATTCTATTAACAGGAATATCAAAATCCAACTTCCTCTCAAAATCGTACCACCAGCACAACCTCTTATCAGTAAGATAGAGATGACCTGGCCTCCAGGTCTCTTGTTGAATTCCGGAGACAGGCACTAAATACCATACCTTTTTCCCTCGATGAGTAACTTTTTCTCCCTCTGTCAGGAAGTTAATTGGCCCCTCTTTAAACTCTATAAGAACAGGATTTTCTGTTAGAGAAAGTCCTTTAATCTTTAAATTTTGCTCAATTGTTTTTTTAAATTGACTTGTTTCTATAGTATGAAGCCGAGCCACTTTGCCATCTTGCCTTATAAGATAAAGTACCTCTTTGTCTTCTTTGGTAAAATATTTTTCAGATCTTATTATTAATCCTTTTATCTCGTCTAAAGGAACCTGAAAAATTATTTCATCAAATTCACCATTCCATAAAAGAAGTCTTTTATTAGTAAGATAAAAATATCCTGACCTCCAGGCGGTGTATATACCTTTACTATAATAATAGGAACCATATATCTTAAGATTGACTTCTTCTCCGTTTAACAAAGAAACTTCTTGTTTCTTTCTATGTTCATTTTCCCAAATTCGAGTTTTCTCATCCCAGGCCTGCATCACTCCATATTTAAGCATGGTTTCCATTCCGGCTAATGCTGCTCTCAAATTAACCCCGATTAAAGGAATACCAGCAACTGAAATAATAATATCAGCATTGATTACCAAGCCTTTATCCAAAATTCTATCTAATAAATCTACTAATGTTGCATGTGCATTTCTATTCGGTTCCATTTATCGCTTCGCTCCTTTGTCAGACGAATGAGTACGGTGGCCAGGGTCCGGTAAAGCGAACAGAAAATTCTTCCATATTATCAATCTTCTCTAATTCATCCCCCAATACTTTGCTTTTTTCTTTGCTGAGTAAACAAGAAAGATTCATCAACATCTGTTTTCCTTCTTCGAGTTTCTTAGTCTTTTCTACTTTAATTTCATCGCCACATCTTTTAATCCGTTCATAAAAATCCTTAAAACATCTATCTGCTTCTTTTTCTATTTCCTTTTTTAATAAATTTTCTAATTTCTGCTTATACATATAAGCTAATCCCTTAGATTTTGTTTTTATATCATCACTCATTTTTTTAATCTCTTTATTTACATCAATAATTCTTTCACTAATAATTTTTATATCCCAAAATATCTGGACTCCAAACTCAGCCTTACCTTTAAGTTTATTCAATTTTTTTTTCAGGTTTTCATAATCATCCTTCAACCAGCTCTTCATATTCTCCTCAGGTTCTTTTTCTCCCTCTCCAATAATTATAGTGTCAAATCCTAATGGTAAAATTGTATCAAATCTCTCCCAGACAGATTCAACTACCTTCTCATGAATAGTAACCCATAATTTGACCTTATCCTCATCTTCTGATTTATATGGCTCTATTGAACAATTATGAATTACAACACACAAATCTTTATATGGAATAGTATAAACCTCATTATTTTCTAACCCAATATTGCCAAATGATATTTTTTCATTGCTATCAGCTATACAGTAAAGATATCTTGCTCCAGCCATATCATCATTCTCCTTTTTCTATTTCTTTAGTCCACCTTTCGGGATTTATCATTTTATCCAGAACATCGTCTACAATATTATCCAGCCCATCTCTTACGGATTTAACCGATTCAGTAACTCCCTGTTCTTTCTTTATGCCTTCAATAGCTGCATCTAAATCCATAAGGGCTTTTCCCAGCCTCTCCATCTCTTCCTCGGATAAACTGCCTCCTTCCATACGCTTCATTGCCTGGAGCTTAAGAGCATCTTTAATTATCTCTACTAAAGCAATAACTAAACCTAAAACCCCGTGTTTTAAGTTGTCTTCATTAATGTCTATGGGCATCTTTTTCTCCCTTAATCAGCATTCAGATGTCAGAAAACAGAAGACAGAAGTCAGAAGTTAGATTTTTCTGTCCTCTATCCTCTGTTTTCTGTCTTCTGAATTTTAACTTCCAAGATTTCGTTTTTATACGATTTTTCTATCTTTCCCTTAGGTGCACAGGGTAGTTTCAACTCTTGATGATATCTACGCTTAGGAATATCCGTAGATATTGTAAGCTTATCCCCCTGTAAATTAAGATTTATATCATTCTCATCTACACCCGGTATCTCAGCTATTATCTTGAGATAATCTTTCTCATTAAAGATATCTACTGGCCGTTCCCGGGGCACTGGAGGAGGTGAGGGTTTTCCTTTAAAGGATTTTCCTTTTATGCTTGGATGTATACCTCGCGGTATTTGCAAGGGTCTTCTTTCAGTCCTCTTTAAAGGGGTTTCTCTTATCTTGTGCTCTATTTCTTTGTCAACCTCTTTAAGTTCTTCTTTAAAAGCTGGAGATTTCTTTAAATTTTCAATTAAACCACCAAGCCCCTGAATCATCTTGCCTATCCCCTTAAGAATACCTTCTGTTGTACTCTCCCCCTCTTCCTTCTTCTTTTCTGTCATCTTTTATCCTCTCTATTCTCTTTTTTCCTTCTGCCTTCTGTCTTCTGCCTTCTGTTTCTTAATTATACGCTATTAGGGCGTATGCAATACGCCCCTACTTTTCTCTCTTATTTTCTTCACTCGATACTTGATACTCTATACTATATACTAATTTGTCTTCTGTCTGCCAATCTCATGCCTCGGGCTTAAGTTGTTTGGCCTTAGCAGATATCCAGCCACACCAGGGACATCCGGTACTTATAAGCTCCTCAACAGGTACCCTCTTGCCACATTGAGGACAATTTTCCTTAGCTACCACAGCTTCCTTCCACGCCACAGTTTCATAATTGGTACCAGATGGAAATTCCAAGCCATATTTTGCAGCAGTTTCAAATGAAGCTAAAGTGGCTCTTACTTTTATGCCAAGCAACTCAACACCGGCAACAGAAATAGTAACATCTGCATTAATTACCAATCCTTTATCCAGAATGCGATCTATTACATCATCTAAAGTACCGCCACTGTAATAATCTCTTGTTGATTCCATTATAAATTCTATTGCCTCCTTGTTTTACTACTATTCCCCAATCTTTACATTTATTATTTTTCAATCCTTCTAACCTTAGGATCTCTTTCTTCCTCAGCCTGCCCCTGTACTGCTTCGGTAATTTCTTTAATTGCTGCCATAGATGCTAAAGGGAGATAAGGAATCACACCTGATACTAAAGGAATAGGCTTAGATACCAAAGATGGACCAGCTTTAGCAATTGAAGGAATGAATGCACTTACTGATGGTATAGCTGCGCCTGGTGGCAGCAGTTTGAGTCTAACTGCAAATTCTTTTTTTCTTAAATAACTTTTATTTTTAGGAGACATTTTCCCTCCTCCCTTTCACTTCAATTAATAATTAAAAGTTAAGAATGAAGAAAATTCTTAATTGTTAATTGTTCTTTATCCATATATCTTATTAGCAAAGCCATCCAATCTATTAATGCCTTTGATTTGATAAGGGAAAAGAGGTAATAGATTAATCTGATATTCACCAGCCTTTTTAGTCATTTCTTGAATAGCCTTAAGTTGTTCTTCCCTTTTTGCACTACAAAAATTACACTGGTTAGCTGGAATAACCATATTGACTATCAGGTGTCTACAGGGAACCTTAAGCCTGGCAAGGGCAGCCAAAAGGTCTTCTGCCTCCGCAAATCCCATCTCTTCAGGAATAGTTACAGCCACAAATTCGGTATTATCGGAATCGGTAAGTATCTCCTGAACTTTTCTTACCTTCTTGGAGAAGTCTATCATCTCTTCCGCTATTTTAGTTAACCGCACTACTCCTTTATATTTTATGAGTAACTTAAAAACAGTTTTTAGCCAATCCCTGATTACCCCGGGCATCTCTAAAAAACGGATTAAATGACCGGTGGCAGCTGAATCCAAAACATAAATATCAAGCCTTCCTTCATTTACAAAGTCCGTGATCTCATTAAAGGCCAAAAGTTCATCTAACCCCGGAGGAGTAACGGTAAAGAGTTCTTCTATTACTTCTCGATCAAACTTTATATCCACCCCTTTTCCAAACCTATTGAACATCTCATCTATATTTTCTCTATGTTTCTTTTTCCAATCTTCCAATATTTTCGTTGCATTCATCTCACAACCGTAAAGATTATCTGTCCCTTTTATAGAGGTTAAGGTATCCTTAATAGGTGTTTCAAAACTATCAGATAAAGCATGGGCAGGGTCAGTAGAGAAGACCAAAATTTTCTTATCCGGATTTTCCCGGGCTTTCCTTAGTGCTGTAGCACAGGCTAAAGAGGTTTTCCCTACCCCACCTTTTCCTCCGAAGATAATAAATTTTAAGTCTTTTTTTTCAATATCTAATGCTTGGGTTTGAGTCTCTAAGCCTTCTTCTGTAAGAGAAAAACGGTGACGAATTGGTTTGTATTCATAGGTTTTGCCAAATAAAACTTGAGCATATTCCTTTAATCGCTCTATACCTCTGACCTGATAGGGAAAAAGTGGTATAGTAAAAAGATTGTAATCAGAAAAACCTTTCATAATTCGAGATATATTTTGTTTTTGTTCTTTTTTTCTTCTATTGCAAAAAAGACAATTATTTTCAGCAGTAACAACCCGATTGACAATGATATCTCTTACTTTGATGTTATAATCCTTAAGGCGCTTTAAAAGTTTTTCTGTTTCATTTATACTCATTACCTCCGGAATAGTAACTGGGATGAACTTTGTAGTTCGTGAGTTACTTAAAAACATCTTTACTCTATTTATGTCTTTAGACATCGTCTTTAAAAATTTATCTGCATCATCTTTCTTGTACCTGCCAGCAAAATGTCTGACCAAAAATCTATGTTTGGACTGCATTATATCCATCAGATGTATCCACTTTTTCATTTCTTTTGGTAAACTTAAAAGTCTTAATGTATGCCCGGTGGGTGCGGTGTCAAGGACAATTAGGTCATATTGTCCATCTTTTAATAGCTTGGAAATCTCTATTATAGCCATAATCTCATCCAATCCCGGTATAGTAAGTTTATAAAAATCAGCTATATCCTGTCGGTCAAAGAAGGTACCACGGTCAGCTATTTTCTTTATAGCTCTTTCATGTTCCTTCTTAAAATCCTCACCTACCACATCTGCATCTATCTCTAGAGCCCAGAGGTTATTTAATCCTTTTACTGAAGTAATAGTGTTTCCAATAGTACACCCAAAACTATCGCCCAATGAATGAGCCGGATCAGTAGATATAATCAGAATTTTCTTGTTGGGGTAATTTTGGGCTAAATAAAGACTTACCGCACAAGATGATGTAGTTTTTCCAGATCCCCCTTTTCCTCCAAAAAGCAAAAGAGAGCAACCCCGAAAATCTAATAAATTCCCCATCTTTAATAATTTCCTCCGATAGCTACTTTTCTGATCTTTTTTAAAAGTGGTTTCATTATTCTACCTTACTAAATTTAGATTTAAATTCTTATTATACTTCTTCACCTTCTTCGCCCTCAGTATCTGCTCTTTTTCTTAATCTTGCCCGATTAAATTCAATCACATTACCATCATCATCTAAAAATATTTCATAAACGGCTAAGATATCCATCTGATCGGGAATAGCATGTTTTTCTACCATTTCGATAGTAACCTTCCAGCCCTTTTCCTCTTTAACCGCTCCTACAGTAGTAGAAAGCTCCAAACCGGTAATAGCACTTAACTCCTCACGAGCTTTCTCGATTATCTCACTCATAGATTTCGCCATTTTTTATTCCTCCTTTTTTTTATAAAATTTCTTCTCACTTACATTACATTTGCAATTTGCAGTCTCTTTTAAATCAAAATAATTTTTTTTGCTTAATTTCTGGCTAATCCTGTCACTTACTTTTTACTTTTGCTCCACAGGAAGGGCAAAATGTATAATTATATATAAAACGCCAGGTGGCACCACATTCAGTACACTCAATATCCAGGGGTTCTCCACATTCTGGACAAAAATTACAATCCGCACTGGTTACTGTACCACATTTCGGGCATCTAAATGGTCCAAGATTTTGAGTTTGCTCTGCCATATTTTTATTACCTCCTTTTTTTGAGCTAATTTATTATACAATAATTTAATTCTTTTTATTTTTTTCTTTATATTTCCTAATAGCTTCTAATCTTTCTAAAAGTTTTTTCTCTTTTTTATCGTACTCTTCTTCGGTTATCTCATCCATTTCATAACGCATCTGAAGTTCTAATAACTCTCCCTGTATTTTAGATGCATCGGTAAGCTCTTCTTCTGCTGTATCATGTAATTTCTTAGCTATAAAATTTATCCCTTTTATGGGTAAAAGAAAAGGAAATAGTATATCCAATAATCCTATATCTATTTCCTCGCTGCCTATTTCAGTATTAGCATGTTCTTTTTTGTATGGTCTTGCCAATTTTTTTTCTCCTATTTTAATTATTAATTCGCGTTTCGGGTATTTTAGGTTATTCTTTTAAGAAAATCACTAATTCTATAAAATTTATTGGCGGCGTTGAGCCCATATATTTAAATTTTATTCTTCCTTTATAAACTGTGCTCAATTTATCTACTAATCTATCAAATTCTTCTATCTTTGACTTTTCTACTAAAAAAGATAAATTGGTGATCATTTTATCTCCAAACCCTTTATTAATGCGTTTATCAACATAGTTTCCATTCAAAAAGTCTAAAATTTTCTTTTCTTCTTTAAATTTTTTCTTTTTCAAAGCATACATTACCATTTCGCCCAAAATTGCTTTTTCTCCATATGGTTTGTCAATAGATTTTGAAAATAATTTTTTTCTCAATCTTTTGATATCTTTGTTTTCTTCAACGATCTCTTGAAAAATCATTTTCATATCAACCCAGGATGCCTTAATCCCTAATTCTACCTTATTATCCATTTTAACTAATAAATCTTTTAATTCTTCATACCTATCTTTAAGTACTTCTTCTTTGATCCTTTCCTCAATATAAACTTCATTTTTGCTAACGGCAACTGTATCAAACCTTACAGGCAAAACAGTATAATCTTCCATTGATTCTTCCAATACCTTTTGATGACATATAAGGTTTTTTCTGGAAATCGAATAGCTTATATCAGGAGAAGAACTAATTATTGCGGCAATATCTCGATAAAATACACTATACACTTCATCATTTCGACCACCAATTCCCGGGGAAGTATACTTTTTTCGAAATTCATATTTATTGTTTAATAAATCTTTTTTACCTTTATTAGCTCCAACTATACAGTAAATGTATTTCCCTTTTTCCATCTTAACCTCAATTTGTTTTAATTAATTTAAAGCGCTTACGGTATAATAGATACTAGTTATTCTTCACGCTATCACCACTATACGCTAACTCATCTTTTCTTCACTAACGACTATCTTATCTTGCGTCTTTTACGTTTTAGTTTTTCTTTATCTTTTCTTTATTCGTTATTCGATAATATTTCCCTATACACTTTTTTTTGTATTTATTCTTTGTATTCTCTTCAACCGGTAAATTGGTAAACCAGCAAATGGGTATACTAAATTAATTCGCAAATCAAAACCTTTAACTTGTAACTATTTACCCGATACTATTACTGTTTCCCTATACCCTAACTAACGATTCACTATCTACTAACAACTGTTTTTCCTGGTAATTATTTCCTGTATTCTCTTCACTAATGATTCCCCTATCCACTAATGATTTTTTCAACATTCCCCTATTCGGCTGATAACTCGGCACAACCTCCCGCAACTTCCTCACTATCCCTTCACCATCCATCTCCCTTGCCAGTACTTCCAACTCCCTCACATTTTTCTTCAGCTTTTCTCCGTCAACTTCTTCAACCTCAGCGATAAAAATCTTTTCATGCCCACTATCTCCCAGCACCCGGCTCCTCTCCTTCTTAGTCAATAATTCTTCAAACAACTTTTCTCCCGGTCTTAAACCGATAAACTCTATTTTAATATCTTCATCAGGTATTAAACCTGATAACTTAATCAAATTACATGCCAAATCTACAATTTTCACCGGCTCTCCCATGTCTAAGACAAAAAATGCTTCTTTGATACCCAATCCTCCAGCCTGTATTACCAATTGGCTTGCCTCTGAGATAGTCATAAAATATCTTTTTATTTCTTTATCGGTTACAGTAACAGGTCCACCTTCGGCAATTTGCTTCTTAAAAGTTGGAATTACGCTCCCATTACTTTCTAATACATTCCCAAAACGGACTGCCACAAAACGAGTCTTGCTCTTTTTCGCATACATTTTTACTATCATTTCTGCTACCTGCTTACTTGCCCCCATTACACTGGTAGGATTAATAGCCTTATCGGTAGATATCATTACAAAAATATTAACCCCATACTTATCTGCTATCTCAACTAAATTCTTAGTTCCGGTAATATTGTTACTCACCGCCTCGTCAGGATGATACTCCATCATGGGAACATGTTTATGAGCTGCTGCGTGAAAAATAACCTCAGGTCTGAAACTCTCAAATATATTCTCCATCTTCCTTTTATTTCTAATATCTGCCATCATAATCTCAAGTTTTAAATTAAGATATTCTTTTCTAATCTTTTTTTCCGTATAAAAAAGACCATTTTCATTATGGTCTAATATCATCAATTCCCCGGGAGAAAATTTACAAACCTGCATGCTTATTTCTTCACCGATGGAACCAGCTCCCCCGGTTACCATTATTCTCTTACCTTTTATATATTCGGATATTTCTTCAATATTTAAATTAATAGAATCCCGGTTTAGTAAATCCTTCACCCCTACATTCCTAATCCGTGAAATATTTACCTTTTCATTAATTAATTCATATAAACCCGGCACGGTTTTTATTTTTACATTCTTATTATTTATCTTACTTATAATCCTTCTAATCTCACTACCTCTTGCTGAAGGAATAGCAATAATGACTACATCAATTTTTTCCTTATTAATAATCCCATTAATATCATCAATTACACCTAATATTTTTTTATTACGAATAATGCTCCCAACCTTGGTAATATCATCATCGATAAAACCAACCATCAGACCTAAATCTTTTCTCTTTTCTATTTCCCGGCAAACAACATCTCCTGCATCCCCTGCACCTACAATTAATATCCTCTCCTCTTTTCTCTTATAAGAATTCTTTCTTTCCCAATATAATCTCCAGACTAATCTACTTCCTGCAATTAAAGCAAGACTAATAAACCAGACCAATGCCTTTACTGTCCAGGGAAAATATATTCCCATTGCAATATTGTAATACAATATGCAAACAACAACCGCACCCATAACCGTTTCAGCAATTAAGAAAAGATCATTAATAGATATATATCTCCAAACTCTATTATATAATTTAAAAATAAAAGCAAATATAAGATACAAAATAGAAAAATAGAGAAAAACACTCCTGTATTGATAAAGGTTTTCTCTCCAATCACTTCCAAATCTCAATACAATCGAAAGAGCCAGAGAAATATTTATAAAAAATAAATCCACACAAATCCAAAATAATTTTCGAGAATATTTTTTCATTTTTTCCCTCCTGCTATCCTGAATATGTTATCCAATAAAATCTTATTTCACTGGGGTCATTGTGACCCTAATTTAACAAAGTGTGCCAATTATGTATTTACGATTATTATTCTCTATATCTATTCTTGTTGTCCCCATTTTAAATCTAATTCCACAAAATTAAATGGGGCTATTGGTCCTATATATTTAAATTTTAATCTATCTTCATATATTTTATTTAATTTTTCTACATGGTCATCAAAATCTCTTACATGGGTTTTATCTACTAAGAAGGCACAATTCAGTATCATTTTATCACCTATTATCTTGTTTCTGCGAAACTCAATACATGTAGGTTTTAATATCTTTAAAATTTCCTCTGCTTCAATCTCCTTTTTCCTCTCCAGAACTTCTTTAACCTTTTTACCCAAACTAACCTTTCCATTTGTGTTGACTGAAATAGAACTTTTAATTAATTTTTCCTTCAATCTTTTTATTCTCTTGATTGATGCAATCTCTTCAAAAATATTTTCCATATTCTGCCAGAAAACTTTTAAACCTAACTCTACTTTATTATCCATACTTCTTAAAGAATTCTTAAATACTTGATAGTTTTTCATTAATAAATTCCTAATTTCTTCGGTGCTGGTAGCAACAGTGCAAAATCTAACCGGAAGCACAGCATTATAATCTCCCATTATTTTTTCTATTACTTTCTCGTGAGCAACTAAATTTTTTCGGCTAATTACAAATTTAATCATCGGGGTAGAACTAATGACACAAGATAGATCACGATAACATAAAGTATATACTTCATCACCTCTATCTCCAATTCCAATGGGACCAAAATTTCTTCCCTGGGAATCATTAATTATACAATATAAGTATTTCCCCTCATTCATCTGTCATACTCCTTTCTATACTCTTATCATCTCCACCATAATAAAATCCCTTTGTTCATTATTTTCTAAGCTAATATCCCCTGTTTGATAACAATTTTTTAGTAATTGATAAGCTTGATTAATTTTTTCAAAATTTTCCTCGAGTTGTAGATTGTTTAAGTCTTTATCGGGGTGATCTTTCTGAGCAATCTTTCGATAGGAGTCTTTTATTTTCTCTAATGATAATTTATCTGTTAAACCTAATAATTTTCTTGCCTGATCTATCTGGCTATATTTTACCCTTTTTAATTGGCAAGTGAAAAAACTATAAGAAGGCAAAGGACCTATATATCTAAAATTTACCTTTTGTTGGTATTCTTTGTCCAGGGTTTTTAATTTAAGATCAAAACCCGGCTCTTTTCTTTTTTCTAGTAAAAAAGCGCAATTTAAAATCATCTTATCGTCCATTACCGGGTGTTTCTGAAAATCAATTGTAAATTCCTTCAAATAATCAATAATGCAAGTCTGTTCTTTTTCTCTTCTTTTATCTAAGCCATCTTTGATCATCATACCTATTTTTATTCTGTCTTGAAGATTCTGGCTGGGAGGTTTTTTTATAATCTCTGTCTTAAATTCTCTTATCCGCTTATCTTTTTCGCTAATTTCTTTCATAATACTATTTAGATCGGTCCAGGTAGCAGACACATTGACTTCTATCTTTTCGTCTAATATTAAAAACAATTCTTTAAATTTAGAATAACCCCTTTTTAAAACCTCTATAACTTCATCATCATCAAAAACAAATGTACCAAACTTTGCCGGGATGATATTATGGTTTTTCATAATTTCCTCAATAATTGTCTGGTGCTTAATCAATAAATGACCTAAAGTTTCTTTAAGTATAGATGTGTAATCTTGTATAGGAGATTTACTAACTACACAACTAATATCTTTATAATTAATTGTGTATACATCTTCATTAGTTTTAATATTAAAAGATTCAATATTTTCCCTTTCAGTGTTTTTTATTATTCCGTAAATATATCTTCCTTCTTTCAATTTAATATCCCCTTCTTCTTTTGGTTAACCATTATTTTTTTGAAGTTATTAATTTCATTGCTTCTTTAAAGTGTTTTTTCTTAATACCAAATTCTTCAATGTCCTTTTTAGTGGGTTTACCTTTAATTTTATTTAAAAACTCCCTGATGGCAAGCATTGAGGCCTTTCGGACAATAGCTTCTATCTCTGCACCTGTATATTTATCGGTTATTTTGACAAGTAAGTTAAGATTGATATCTTTATCCAATGGTTTACCTTTAGTATGTATTTGGAAAATCTTAAGCCTGGCGGCTTCATCTGGAATTGGGAGTTCTAAAAGTATATCGAATCGACCAGGACGAATTATTGCCGGATCAATCATATCTAATCTATTAGTAGCACCAATAACTACCACACCTTTTAATTCTTCTATCCCGTCTAATTCGGTAAGAAATTGGCTAATAACTCGCTCAGCTGTGTGAGTAGATCCTCCTCCAATACCTCGTATAGGAACCAGTGCATCTATTTCATCAAAAAAAATAATAGTCGGGGCAGCTTGTTTGGCTTTTTTAAATATTTCTCTTATACCTCGTTCACTTTCCCCCAAATATTTACTAATTAATTCTGGACCTTTAACCGATATAAAATTGACTTGACTTTCATTAGCAACTGCTTTAGCCACCAAAGTCTTACCTGTACCCGGAAGTCCAAAGAGTAATAAACCTTTTGGGGGATTAGTCTTAGCTTTAGCAAAGAGTTCTGGATACTTTAAAGGCCACTCAATTGTCTCTATTAACTGTTTCTTTATATTTTCTAATCCACCCACATCACTCCACTTAACATCAGGGACTTCAATAAATACTTCACGAATAGCAGAAGGCTCTATTTCTTTTAGAGCCTCCATAAAATTATTTGTGGTAACCTGCAATTCTAAAAGAGTCTCATAAGGTATGTCTGCTAACTCAAAATCTACCTTGGGCAATATCTTTCTCAGAGCTGTCATAGCGGCTTCTCTGGCTAAAGCCTCTAAATCTGCCCCCACAAATCCATGAGTGATTTCAGCCAACTTCTCTAAATCCACATCTTCTGCCAGAGGCATACCTCTGGTATGAATCTGAAGTATCTCTAAACGAGCATTTTTATCTGGAATAGGAATTGCAAGTTCCCGGTCAAATCGTCCCGGCCGTCTTAAAGCAGGATCCAGTACATTAGGGATGTTGGTTGCTCCGATTACAATTATTTGTCCCCGTGCCTCCAGACCATCTAAAAGAGCTAAAAGTTGTGCTACTACTCTTCGCTCTACCTGTTTTTCTCCCCCCATCTCCTCACGTTTAGGTGCAATAGAATCTATTTCATCAATAAAAACAATAGCCGGAGCATTAGCCTTTGCATCTTCAAACATACTACGAAGTCGAGCTTCCGATTCGCCATAGTATTTTGCCATCACTTCAGGTCCGCTTATGCTGGTAAAATAGGCGTCTGTCTCATTGGCTACTGCCCGAGCAATTAAGGTCTTGCCGCAACCTGGCGGACCATGTAAAAGCACTCCTTTAGGTGCCTCTATACCTATTCTTTCAAAAACCTGGGGATACTTCAAGGGAAGCTCTATCATCTCCCTGATTCTTTGAATTTGTTTTCCTAAACCTCCTATATCCTCATAGGCTATTTTAAGTCCTCGCCTTTGTTCCTCTTCTTTCAGCTCTATCCTGATCACCGTAGTAGGTTGAATTAAAAGTACTCCTTTTTTGGGAGTTGCAGCTAATATCTTAAAATCACAAGATTTTGAACCAAATAGAGTAGCTCTGACTCTATCCCCCACTACTAAAGGTAGTCCTTCCAAAAGACGCCCAATATACCGAGTATCTTTTTCACCTCGTAAACCACTTATAGTAATAGGTGATAAAGTAATCTTTTTAGCAGGTTCATAAACTACTTTTTCGATAGAGGCTTTCTCGTCCAAACCAATCTGAGCATTCTCTCTAATAACTCCGTCTATCTGAATAATTCCTTTATTTCTATCCTCAATATATGCCGGCATTACCTTAGCAGCCGTCATTCGCTTGCCAAAAATCCCTACTACATCTCCCACTTCGCAGTCAAGCCTCTCAAAGTCTTTGGGATCCATTCTGACTATACCTCTTCCTACATCTCGAGATCTTGCTTCTGCTACTTTTAAGATTAATTTTTTATTAGTCATATTCCATTCCTTTTCCTATTACTACTTTGTCTCATATAAATTTCTTTAGAATTCTATTAAGCTTGTTTCTTAAGCTTTAACTCCAATAATCCATTTTTATAGATCAAAGAAATAGGCTCTGTCTCGACCTTAAAAGGAAGAAGAACCTCTTTTTTATACTTTTTCTCTTTTCCCCGGGTTGATATATTAAGAATATCTCCTTTTATCTCCACTTTAATATCCCCTTCCTCAACACCGGGAAGTTCTGCTATTACCATAATATGATCTTTTTCATCAAAAACATCTACTATGGGTTCTCTTTCTTCTTCTACTATCGGACCTTTGGGAGCTTTTTTAATATTTCCAAATGATTCAACTTTAGATTCCCCACCTGCCAAAGTCCTTACGGTAAAGCCATATACACCTTTTACTTTATCTCCTAATCCTTTTATTTCACCTTTCTTGCTAATAATACCTTGACCTTCCTCGGTAATCTTGGAAACCGACTCAATAAGATTACCTAAACCTTCAAAAATTCCTCCCAAACCTAATCCAAAATCAATTCCTTTTTCTTTGTCATCCTTCTTTTTTCCTTCAAACACTTTATGTACCTCCTCTATTTTATTTTTTTGGTACTTTTTTGTCATACTTATAATTTTTATGGTTATAATTATGTTGTAGGGGCACAATGAATTGTACCCTCACCATATTATTACCTAATTTCTCCTATGGGCACGATGCATCGTGCCCCTACATTACTATTTTCTTTGCTTTTCAGGTTACAATCATTTTGTAAATTTATAAAGCTATCCAATTGCTGTTCCACTCTATTATTAATTTCCGCCTTTTAATATAGGTATAGGACCAGTTGTTTTAACCGGACTAATTGATTTTTTTCCTTTAAGAGTAACCCTAAAATTTCCACTACTGATTTCTTCAAGATATCCATCATCAACCAAACCTTGACAAATTTTAGACGCATATCTCGTAGATACTCCTACTTTTCGAGCTATCGTATTTTCTTTGGCCTCTTTTAGTTCCTCAACAATCTTTAGAACCTGTTTTTCGTTACCTTTCATTTTTTCTCCCCAATTTCTTATGTATACTTTAAAGTTTAATATTATCTAACTATCTCAAATATTTATTAAACCCTTTTTAATGCTTTAGCTTTAATTGTTTAGCAAATTTTTTTGATTAAGTTTTTTATCTTCTTATTTATTTCTTTCTGTTTTGCTATATTAACAAAATCTATTTCCGAATTCAGGATATCCAAACAGCTCATCATAAAAGTCTTATCAGAAGAATCAGCATTTGACCCGGATAATTTCATCACCTTGCCAATCATAATAGCAGAGCGAATGGTGGGAATAGCTTCATTTTTATCTTGCTCTCTTAAAGTTCTTATAATATTAATTACTTTTTCAGCATCTATACTGGAAATACCGGATTTGGCAGTAGTTATCGCTATCTCTGTATTTCGGTCATAATGTTGCAGTTTTATAGTAACCATCCTATCTCGGAGTGCATCTTGTGATTTGTGTACACCGGCATATTCATGAGGATTACTGGTAAATATAGCACAAAAATTTGGATTAACATTTAAGTATCCTTCAATTCCCCTGGCTGCAGGAAGATCCAATATTTTCTCTTCCAATACGGATAAAAGAATATTATTTGCCTCCGCTTTAGATCTGGTAAATTCATCATAAATAAGAACAAATCCATGCTTACAGGCTACAGTTAATCTATTATCAACCCATCTTCCTGAAACATCTTCTTCTGCCTTTAGAACCGAATGGATAAAATTATCCACCACTTTCTTCTTCCGATACCCAAATTCTGATCCTACTAAATCAGAAGTGCCAAATTGTTCATCACCATGGATTAAGATGGTCGGTCTACCTAATTGAGCAGCTAAATACATAGCTAAGGTAGTTTTCCCTGTCCCTGCCGGGCCTGATAGGTGAATTGGATAACCTGCCTTAATATACAGAAAGGCTCGATTTATTAAATCTCTTACTTGTGGAGTTTGGACAAAGTTAGGTTGCTCTTTGTTCAATAATATTGGTTGAATTTCTGAAAGTTCATCAATTGCATTCATTTTTATTTTCTCCTATAAATATCTTATTTAAAGTCTCTACCCTCAATTTTTATAATGCTTTCTCGTTTTCCACTTTTTTACAAGAAGCTATTTCAAGATTTTCATTAATTTCTATTCTGTATATTTTAGGAATATTTAATCCTGCAATTCTGCGAATCTTTTTTTCTGCCCAGGTTTCTATCCATATAATACATTTTTTTTCTTGCCACTCAATATTAAAAACTTCTCCGGCATTTTCTAATAATATTTGAAATAAATCAGATAATTTTTCGGGATTTTCAGCAACTTTCTTATCTCTTAATTTTTTGCTAAATTCTACTAATATTCCATTTACGACCTTTTTATGCTGTTCACATCTTATTTTTTCTTTTTTTTCTTCTTTATTTTTCTCTTCTCTTCTCTGCAACCATACAGCTGCTTGTTGTTCTAAATTACATAAATTAGCATGCTGTCTTCTGTCTCCGAGAGCTCTCGCCCACTCATCAGCAATCATTTTCTTTCTGATCTTTACTACTGTTGCAGTATTAAGAGGTATCTGTTTTTCTTTTTTATTTTCTTTTTTATCTAATGGTCTATACTGGACCCAACTATTTTCATTAGAATCAGCCACTTGAGGAGAAAACAATTTTCGCTTATTATAATTCACTTCTTCTTTAGACAAAGTTTCTCCAGGGGAAATTTGTAAATGTTCATTTTTTTCAATAATTTCCTTTTGTCCTTGCCTTCCCTCCAATTCTTTCTTCTTTTTCCATTGTAAAGCTGCTTGTTCTAAAGGAGATGGAGCCTGTATCTTTTTTCCTAATGCCCTATTTTTTTCTTTAGATATTTCTTTTTTATATTCAGTTATTATATTTACCTCTTTCTTCAATTAAATCACCCTTAAATCATAGAATAAAATAGCCCATCTCGAACGATAAGTCCCTTTTTAAGCAATGCATTACACAGCTGTTCAGCGTATGCAGAAGAGATTGGAGGTGACATATTTTTCGCTATAGCAATCTTATCCAATTTACCTAATTTTTTAATAATTCCCAATACTTCTTTCTCGCTTCCTGATGCTGATGAATGAATTTTTCTTTCTTTTTTAATGTCTCGATAAGTTTCCTGGGTAAAACTGTTAATTTTTTCTATCTCTGCTGCATTATAAATTTTTTGCTTATTTTCTCTTCTTACAGTCACAACACCTTTGCCTCGACATTTTATGCAAACAAGCTTATTCGTGGGTTCTTTTCCTGTCCCTTTACAATGAGAACATATCTCTATAGGTTCTTCCACATGAACAACCCCTTTACCCTTGCAGGCTGTACAGGTTATATTAGTTCTGGGCTTCTCTTCTCCTGTCCCCCTACAATAAGCACATTTTACCGCTGGCACTTGAACAAAAACTATACCTTTTCCTTTGCAGACAGGGCATTTTGAACCTTTAGGTCTTTCACCTTTACCTTTGCAATATGGACAGGTATTGGCTTCACCATCTAAAATAACCCCCACCTGATAGACGTCATATCCTTGGGCTTTAGAATCTAATTTAACCGGCTGCCATACCCACTCATCATTTAATTTCTTTATCCCGGTATCTTTATTATTTATATTTTTATATGATTTTGAGTTCCATTTCCAATCCATTTTGCCACCCCTTCCCTACATCGTCAAAAACTTTCTTCTACCTGCTATGTAATTTTCACCAATTAATTAAATCCTACTAACCAATCAATAATTCCAATCCATTCCCTTAATATGTTTAGGAACCTTCGTGTTTTGCTTATTTTCAATCTCTAAGTCATCTTTTGATTTTTTTATTTTCACTTTATTATTTTTACTTATTTTTTTTTCTGTCTCATTTATTCTTTTTTTTATTTTTCCCCAAGAAGCCGCAACGTTTTTTTGCTGTTTACCTAAAATTTGACCATACTTTTCCAATCTTTCCTGTTCTTTGTTCATTATGTACATATCCAGGTATTCCTGACCTTTAGAATTTGGTTTCGAATGCACTTTGGAGCTTATATTGGTATTTGAGGGTATGCCGCCTATGCTTTGCGGTTCCTTTTTTTTCTCTTCTTCTTCCCAGGGAAATAAATTATCAGCAGATTTTTTACGGTCTGTCAAAATTCATCACCTCCTTTTTCAGAAAACAAAGCTCAGAGATCAGAAAAGAACTGTCTTCTGCATTCTGTTTTCTGTTATCTCTCTTCTATCTCTTAGCGTCCAGCTTTACGTTTATTTATAATTAGATACGGACCATTATCGGGTCCTTGAAGCTTTATCTCAACTAACTGCCCTTTTTCTAACTTTGCTTGTCGGCGAATATTGCTGGGGATAGCAATTTTCCCTTCTTCATCAATTCTTGAAAATCCTCTCATTAATGCCATTTTGAACCTCCTTTAAAATATAATTTATCATAGATTATTTTATTATTTCTTCTACAACTAAACTATGACTATATTTGTTAACAATACTTATCAATCAAGTCAATTATTACTTGTTTCACCTTCTCCTGATGAGTTTTAGACCCAATCCTGCTCGTTTCTGAAGACAATATTTCTAATACTGTTTCTTTAAAAATTGCATTATCTTTTGAAACTGCTCCTTTTCTTATCTTCAAAGTTTTACCAATCATAATAGGACCACGTATGGTTGGAGCATATTCACACACAGCTGATTCTCTTAAACCCCTAATTATATTTATTATTTTCTCTGAATCCACCGGGGAAAGTCCTGTTTTAGTCTTGCAGATAGCTATCTCTGTCTCTTTATCAAAATGGTCTAAATCCATAGTAATCATCCTATCTCTTAAGGCATCCTGACTTCTATAAACACCGGCATATTCTTCGGGATTAGAAGTAAAAATAGCTGTAAAGTTGGGATCAACTCGAAGGTAACCCTCACTGCCTTCCCTGGCAGCCGGCAGATCCAGCATCTTCTCTTGAAGGACGGAAAGCAGGGTATTATTTGCTTCTGGACGGGAACGGGTAAATTCATCGTAAATGAGGGTAAATCCATATTTGCAAGCTACGGTTAAGCGGTTATCCACCCAGCGTTTCTGCATATCTTCTTCGGTCTTTAATACTGAGTGGATAAAATTGTCTATGACTTTTTTCATATGATAGCCATATTCTCCTCCTATCAAATCAGATGAGGAAAATTCTTCGTCTCCGTGAATCATTACTACAGGTCTAACTATTTTAGAAGCCACATGCATAGCAAGAGTAGTCTTGCCTGTGCCTGAAACTCCTCTAAAATGAATTGGAAATCCGGCAGAGATATACGCTAAAGCTCTTTCAGTTATATGTTTTATTTGCTTAGTTTCTACAAAATTAGGCAAAGCCTTTGGTTCTAATACTGTACTTAATTCTTCAACTGGCATTTTCTACACCTCCTGTAAAATTACCAAACACATCTGCTGTTACAGTTTATTAACAGATGGGTTAATCGCTTTTTTTATCAGTACTTATTGCTAAAAAAAAGATGCGATCTGCAAGCCATTCAACTCCCCTCTTGCATTAGGAGGAGATATATTATATATTTTATTTTAATTAAAATTTGCTTTACACTACTCCTTTGCCATGACAATTTAAACAAGGTAGGCCGTCTGAAGCCTGACCAGTTCCTTTACATATAGTACATATTTTTGCATCTTTCGGCATAGTAACCACACCTTTACCTCCACATACCGTACAGGTGAGTCTTTTATCCGGATAAATACCGGTCCCATTGCAAAAAGCACATTTTGTGGTTGGTGGTTCAACTTTTACTTTTCCTCTTCCTGAGCACACTTGACAGATAGACAATGGAGAAAGAAGCTCAAAAGGATCTTTGCCGGTTCCACTACAGAAAGCACATTTTATTTCAGTAGCTTTTCCTACTTTTATTTTTTTAGCCATCTTTTTCACCTTCTTTTTAATAGCATTATACTTTTACATCTTTTTTCTATAATGGAAAGTAAAGATTTTCCTCTTTTCTCAGCTTACCTTCATCTAATAATTTTTTAGCTATTCGCCCTAATTTCATTCTCATGACTCCGAGAGGTTCTTCCATTTCGCCAACCCTTACTCCTTCCGGATGTTTCTCAATAAATTCTAATACTTTTTCTTCTAATGAAACTTCTTTTCCTTCTATTTCTTCAGTTACCTCTGGGATTGAAACTTCTTTTTCCTTTGGCTCTAATGCCTCCGGGATTGAAACTCTCTTCTTCTCTTTGGCGCTCATTTTAGTCAATAATCCTTTCCACGCATTTGCTGCTTCTTCACGTTCTTTCTTAAACTGAGCAATCATCCCAGCAATCTCAGCAGCCCTTTCTTTGCTTTCCCCTGTAAATCCTTGTATAAGCTCAACTGCTTCAAGTATTTTATTTTTATTTTCAGCACTGATCTCGGCAATAAGTTCTCTTGTCTTATTTATACTGTCTTTATTCTCATCAGTTCTTGTCTGATCGTCTTTCTTAAACTGAGCAATCATCCCAGCAATCTCTGCAATTCTTTCTTTGCTTTCCCCTTTAAGCATCTCCAAAAGTTCTCTTGTCTTATTTATACTGTCTTTATTCTCTTCGGTTCTTGTCTGATCGTCTTTCTTGAACCCGGCAATCATCCCGGCAACTTCAGCAGCTTTTTCTTTGATTTCTTTTACCCTTTCTTTTTGTTCTTTTTTACAGTTAGCTACCAATTCAGAATTCCACTTCTTTCTATCTTTACGTGTAGCAATTATATCTTTGGCTAAAGATTTCATATCATCTGCTTTTGTCATTTTTTTTTCCTCCTTGATTTATTATTTTCATTTAATCATTTATAATTAAAATGCCTTAATATACAATTCTTTAAATATAGTATTGGCTTGTTAAAGTAACCGGAAATTAGTCTTGTTAACAAAGCAATAAAGTTTATAATAATATATATTATTTCATATACATAGAACTTAGATGAGCCTAAGATATGCTCAGGATTTATATAGACTATTCTCTATCTATAGAAGGGCAACTATCTTACGCTCCTATAATCCCAAGGATATCTCACACTCTCCAAGAAGATAATTATGCAGCTGGTAATAAACCTACTGCTTCTGCGTACTTCAAGAAAGTCTCAACTGATGCTATTACAACTCTGGCTTCAACAGCCAATAATTCAATACCTACGAGAGAAACCCTCACCCAGGCATCAACTACTACCCCTTTATCCAAAATTCTGTCTACTACTTCCACCAAACTGCTGGATGCTACTGCTTTTTCTACTGCCATTTTTTTTCACCTCCTTCTTTTTTGGGATATACCTCCTTTGCCTAAAAGACAAAGGTCGACCTTTGTTGGTATATTTTACTTTGCGTTAGCCATTACTATATTCCATTGATCATCTATTTCATCTTTCACTTTTTCAAACTCATTTAATATTTCATCTATCTTAAGCCGTCCATTTTTCCGTTCAATGCGAAACGCTTTCAACATCGCCTTAAAATCCTTAATCTTTACAGAATACCCTTTTTCCAATAATATTCTTAGAGCAGTATTTATTTCTTCTTGATCTCGATGAAAATCTTTGAGCATTCGGCTTATTTTTTTTTCTCTATTTTTTGTTTTGCAGTCTAATATTCTATTTTTTATAATATTAAAATCTTCTAATACAGATGTACTTTTCAAAGTAAGAATCTCTTTTAATTTATCTACTATTTTTTCTTCTTCCTTGCAAAACTCTTCTACTGTTTGGCTAATTTCCTTTTCTCTCGTCTTTTGACCGTTTTTGATCTCAGCAATCATTAAATCAAAATCTTTCTTCCTTAAAAATTCATTTTTAGCCAATATATCTCTTAATTTATTAATCATTGAATCCTGGTCATTTTGATATTTTATTATTTTTTGATAGACTTGCCTCATTAAAGAAGTAACCATTTTTACTTTTGACTCATATGAGTCAATTATTTTCTCAATTAATCTTTTAAATTCTACTGAATCTTTCATAAATTCCTCAATTCCTCTGTAATAAGATTAAAAATTTGAATATATTTCGAGATATGTTCAGGATTAGGATTTGATTTGTAACATGTATTCTCCCACACATTTACTTATTCATATTTTATTCTAAATTCTAATAATATTATTACACAATCTAGTCACGTTTTCATTCAGGAGAAAACCTGATTTTTCTAAAAAAAAGACCCTATATTTTATATCCTCTTCAGGTAATCTTATCTAATATCCTGACAATATCTTTTAAAAAAGAAGATTTCCCTATATATTGGTATGCACCCAATTCTATTACTTCATTAATAACTTCTTGATTAACATAAGTGTTCATCATAATTACTTTAATCTTTGGTTTATTCTTTTTGGTAAATTTAAGGACTTCTATTCCATTCACCTTAGGCATTCCTATATCAGTAATCACTACATCAAAATCATCAGCAGTAATCTTCTCTATTGCTTCCTTACCATCTTCAGCAGAAATGACTTTATATTTATTATTTTTTAATCTCTCACTAAAACTATCTCTAATAAATTTGTCATTTTCCACCAACAATATTTTCATTTTCATAAATTTTTTCGCCTCTTTAACATATTATTTAGGCTCCTATGGGCACAATGCATTGTGCCCCTACATTTGTCCTTCCCACATTCCTATTCTGTCATTCCCGCGGAAGCGGGAATCTATCTTTCTTTTTTGTCTCTTGGCCTTTGTGGGCACAATGCATTGTGCCCCTACAGTTTCTTTAGGTCATTTTGGACAAATACGAGATTTGCATTTACCTATATTAATAAGCAAGAAATGTGCCAATTTATTCTATTTAAAATAAAAAATACATTTAGATCTCTCCAAATGCATTAAAAAATAGAAGTTTTAGTCAATATTTATTTAATTTATTTATTTTTAACTTTTACGCCTTTTAATTTTTCTATAATATTCTATTAAATCTATGGTTTTGATACCACATTTATGGTCTACTGACCATAGAAAAACATTATCATATGTATTATGGTTTTTTCTTTTTTACTTGTAGGGGCACAATGAATTGTGCCCTTCCTGTTTTATGTTTTTCCATTTACCGTGGGCACGATTCATGGTGCCCCTGTCAGTTAATATTATAATCCCTACAGAAGGAAAAGGGAAAGGAAAAGGAATAATATAAGCGGGTATTTTAGATGGAAGGGTGAAGATCATATTCTTTAATCTTAAGATATAGGGTTTTGTAATTTATTTTTAATAATCTGGCGGCTTTAGCCTTATTCCAATTAGTCTTTTTTAAAACTTCTAAAATAATTCTCCTTTCCGTATCTTTAGAAAACCGGCTAACCATCCCTTTAAGAGAAAAACTTTCAGTAGAATTTATCTTTCCCTTTTCTGCCAGAGCAGACATAAAATCTGCCTCTACGAGATTTTCATCTGCTTTTGCTTGGGCAGACACAAGGCCTGCCCCTACTTTGTTTTCTTTTATATAAAAAGGTAAATGCTCTGGTAGAATAATATCCTCAGCCATAATAATTGCTTGTTGGATAACATTTTGGAGTTCACGAACATTTCCCGGCCACGAATAATCAATTAGTAAGTGCATGCTTCTTTCAGAAATACTCTTAACATTTTTCCTTAATATTGGATTAAATTGGTTTAAAAAATACAAGGCTAATAAAGGTATATCTTCTTTACGCTCTCTTAAGGAAGGAAGATCTATAGAAAAAACATTTATACGATAATATAAGTCTTCTCTAAAGGCTCCCCTTTTCATAGCCTTTTCTAAATCAGTATTGGCAGCAATGATAATTCGCGTATCAATCTTAATGGGATACTTTTCACCTATACGGTTTATCTCCCTTTCCTGAAGCACTCTTAGTAACTTTACTTGAATATTGACCGGTAAATTACCAATCTCATCTATAAAAAGCGTTCCACTTTGAGCTAACTCAAATTTACCTATCTTTTTCGCTATTGCCCCGGTAAAGGCTCCCTTAGTATGCCCGAATAACTCGCTTTCTATTAAAGTCTCAGGAAGGCCAGCACAATCAACTGCTATAAATGATTTATCTTTTCTGAGACTGTATTGATGAATAGTTTTAGAGACAAGCTCTTTTCCAGTACCGCTTTCCCCCCTAATCAAAACAGTGGCATTGGTAGGAGCAACTTTTTCAATTTTATATAATACTTCTTTTATCTTATCGCTCTTTCCAATGATATTCCTAAAACTAAATTTATCTCTTAGTTGTTCTCGTAAAGAAATTACTTCTTGTGACAAATCACGAGTCTGAAGAGCTCTCTTAATGATTATCTTTAATTCTTCATAGTTAAAAGGTTTACCAATATAATCATAAGCACCAAGCTTCATTGATTTTATCGCAAAATCTACCGTTTGATAAGCAGTTAGCATAATTACTAAAGTATCCTTATCAATAGCTTTTATTTTTTCTAAAGTTTCTATACCATTTATTCCAGGCATTTTTATATCTAATAGAACTAAATCAGGAATTTCTTCCTTAATTTTTGTCAGGCCTTCCTCCCCGTTATTAGCAACAGAAACTTTGTATTCTTCTTCCTCTTCTAACAACTCAGAAAGACTTTGACATAAATCTTTCTCGTCATCAATTATTAAAATATTAAACTTGCTCATTTTTTTGTCTCACTTTCCTTTTCTCAAGTGGTAAGAAAATAGTAAAAACTGTCCCTTTGCCAATTTTACTTTCCACTGAGATATCCCCTTTATGTTCGTTAATAATCATCTGACAAATAGATAAGCCTAAACCAGTTCCATCTTTATAGGTAGTAAAAAAGGGGAGAAATATTTTTTTAAAATTTTCTTCTGCTATGCCACAACCTGTATCTCTAAATTTTATTAATAACCCTTCTCTTTTTGAATCGTAGTCTGTACTTACATAGAGTTCTCCTCCTTCTTTCATAGCCCGCATCGCGTTCAAAGTTAAATTTGTAAATACTTGTTCTAAACGATCTGAATTAACCCATAGCTTTGGTATCGAAGAGTTAAATTTTTTTATTATCTTTATATTCTTTTGATTAATATTCCCCAAGGCTGGTTCTAATCGAAGCAATACCTTATTAATATCCTCATAGGTAAATATAGACCTACTGGGACGAGAAAAAGTTAATAATCCTTGAATAATTTTATTAATACGATCTATATTTTTTTTAATAGTTTGCAATTTCTCTTTTTGAAAATCATTATAACTTTTTCTTGCTACATGTTGCACACTCAAACTCATGGTAGTTAAAGGATTCCTAATTTCATGAGCAATATTTGCTGCTAATTGACCAAGTATAGATAGTTTTTCCGATTGAATAAGTTGTTTTTGGGTCCTCTTTAGTTCTTTGGTTCGTTCAGTAACTTTCTTCTCTAAATTCTGGTTTAAATCTTTAAGTTCTTGTTGTAATTTTCTCCTTTCAGTAATATCCCTACCACTTAGATAGATACCAACTTTTCCTTGTAGATCAATAAATATTGCTCCGGATAGATCGCAAATTAAAGATTCTTTCTCGGGTATATTTATAGTTATCTCAAAATTTTTTACTTGTTTTTCATTTAATACTCTATCTATAATCTTCTTTATTTCCTCTTTGGGTAAATATCTATAGATAGAGCTACCTATTAATTCTTCTTTCTTCTTTCCTAAAATTTTTTCACAAGCCCTATTCATGCCCATAATCTTACCCTTAGTATTCAAATTTACCTGAAAATCTGGTGAAATTTCCAATAGATAATTTGCATAATTTTGTTCTTTAATTAACTCCTTAGTCCGCTGCTCTAACAATAAATTGAGCTTTTTGTTAAGCTCCTGGATCTTTTCTTCAGCTTTTTTGCGTCTGGTAATATCTTCAAAAATAGTGACAAAGTATCCTTTTCTTGGAGAATAAGATGCTATCTTGAAGTATTTACTATATCTTGGAATATGGGTTTCAAAAACTTTTTTCTTGCCCTGTAAGGCTACCTGGGCATATTTTTCTAAATCGGGGATATCTTTAAATCCAAAAACCTCTGAAACTTTTTTGTTAATTACCTCTCCTTTTTTCATGGAATTAATTTTTTCAAAAGCTCTATTTACTTCCAGGAAAATATAATCAATAGGATTATCTTCTTTATCGGTAAGGAGTCTACATAAGGCAAATCCACTCAGCATTTTATTAAATAAAGAACGATATCTTTTCCCTAATTTCAAATCTTTCTCTATAGTCATATTTTCTTTATTGTTTAATTTTTCTGTTTCTGAAATACTTTTCTTCGCTTTACCTCTTTTGTCCACCAGTTGCTTTTTGATTTCCTGAAGATAAATATTATTCAAATCTAAATCCTTCTTCTTTAAAGATCTTTATACAAATATCAACCACCTCAGGGTCATAAAGAATCCCTTTGTTCTTTGACATCTCTTCTAACGCTTTATCTATACCAAGAGCTGGTCTGTAAGGTCTGTGTGAACTCATAGCTCCAACAACATCAGCAACACTTATAATCTTTGATTCAATAAAAATCTCATTGTCTTTTAATCCTCTGGGATATCCTGAACCATCTATCCTTTCATGATGTTGAAGAACAATTTCAGCAACAGGCCATACGAAATCAATTTTTTTAAGAATATCATAGCCTATCTTTGGGTGTTCCTTAATTAAATTGAACTCAATTTCTGTTAATCTGCCTGGGTTACTTAATATTTCTGCAGGTACATTTATTTTGCCAATATCATGAACTAAAGAAGTTATTCTTATTGCCTCAATTTTATCCTCAGAAAGACCCATCTTTTGGGCTATAAGAGTCGCAAGTTTGGATACTTTCTTTTGATGAAAGGCAGTATAGGGGTCTCTTATTTCCACAATTCTTGACACAATATCGATAGTATTTTCCATAGTTTTTTTAATCTTTAAATAACTCTCTTTGAGTTCTTTCTCTGCCTTCTTACGGTCGCTGATATCTCGAATTGAGGCGAGGTAAGTTCTCTTATCTTCCCAATATATTTCCACAAGGTGCATCTCAGCAACAAGTTTTTCACCCTTTTGTTTAATAATATCAATCTCAGTCTTTTTTCCCGTCACCAAAGGAAAAACGAATAATTTTCCAATAAACTCTCCTCTCTTATACCCAAAAAGGGATTCCGCAGCTGGATTTGCAAAACATGCAATTCCCTTCCTATCTACAATAACAATACCATCAGCACTGTTATCTATGATAGTACGAAGTTGTTTTTCATTATTCTCACACTTTATTTTTTGCTCATTCAGTTCAATCTTTAGTCTCTTTTTTCTGATAGCACATTCCTCACTTTGGATAAAACCTTACGTATTATACAAACATCTTCAGAATTATTATCAATTAAAAGAACTTTGACAGACTTATTCTCTATTCCTTGCTTCCTTTTCACTTCTTCTGTTTTTTCCTTTTTTGTTCATACATCAACTTATAATTTCATAATTAACTTACCTATCTCCACTGATACAAATAATTGCTATTTATATAATTAAACAATCTAAGTCACATTGTCCATCAGGAAAAGCCTGATTTTCTTCAAAAAAAAGACCCTACCCTATATTTTATACAAGAGAAGTTTTGGTGACAGAATATATCTATCCCAATTTTTGCTCATAGATTTTTACTATGTCCACTGTTTTATATCTTCTTCAGGTAATATTATCCAATATCCTAATAATATCTTTTAAAAAAGAGGATTTCTCTATATATTGGTATGCACCTAATTCCATTAGTTCATTAATAAATTCTTGACTAACAAAAATGCTCATCACAATTACTTTAGTCTTTGGTTTATTCTTTTTGATAAATTTAAGGACTTCTATTCCATTCACCTTAGGCATTCCTATATCAGTAATCACTACATCAAAATCACCAGCAACAATCTTATCTATTGCTTCCTCACCATCCTTAGCAGAAATAACTTCATATTTATAGTTTTTTAATCTCTCACTAAAACTATCTCTAATAAATTTGTTATCATCTACTAACAGTATTTTCATTTTTATAAATTTTTTCGCCTCTTTAATTAGGTTATTTAGCTCCTGTGGGCACGATTCATCGTGCCCCTACATTTTCTTTATGTCATTTTGGGCAAACACGAGATTTGCCTTTACCTATATTAACAAGCAAGAAATGTGCCAATTTATTCTATTAAAAATAAAAAATGCATTTAGATCTCTCCAAATGCACTAAAAAATAGAAGTTTTAGTCAATATTTATTTAATTTATTTATTTTACGCCCTCTTAATTTTACTATACTATTACCATTTTAGCAAACTTATGGTTTTAATACCATAAATATGATTCATCAACTATAACAAGTCCAAAATAAATATTAAAATGAAAGGAGGTCTACAATTGATTTAATTTATTCTTGTATTTCATTCTATTTCATCCGGTATGAAACCTCGGAATTGAGCATTGTAAAGCTTGGTATATAATCCATCCTTGGCAATAAGCTCATTATGATTACCTTTTTCTTTGATTCCCTGGTCAGTTAAAACCACTATCTTGTTAGCATTTTTAATAGTAGATAGCCTGTGGGCAATTACCAGCACTGTTCTGCCGACAGTTAACTTTTCTAAGGCCTGTTGTATTATAATTTCAGCTTCACTATCTAAAGCCGAGGTAGCCTCATCGAGTATGAGAATAGCAGGATTCTTTAAAAATGCTCGAGCAAGAGATATTCTCTGTTTTTGACCTCCTGAGAGTTTTATCCCTTTTTCTCCTATATAGCTATCATATCCTTCAGGTAAACTCATAATAAAATCATGAATGTTTGCATCTTTAGCCGCTTTTACCACTTCTACGTCTTCTGCATCTGGTTTTCCATATAATATGTTCTCTTTTATAGAACCGGTAAACAAAAATACATCCTGCTGAACCAAGCCGATATTCTCCCTTAGGAATTTTATTTTTATATCTTTTATATTAATGCCATCAACTAATATTTCGCCATTATTAACTTCATAAAATCTGGGAATCAATTGGCAAAGAGTAGTCTTCCCACCACCAGACGGACCTACTAATGCCATTGTCTCTCCCGGCATTATAGCAAGATTTATATTTGATAAAACAAATTTTTCCTCGCTATACTTAAAAGCAACATTTTTAAACTCAATCTTTCCCTTTATTTCTCTTAAAGTAACAGCATCTTCTTTGTCTACTATAGAAGGCTTTACTTTCATAATTTCCACAAATCGTTCAAAACCAGTCATACCATTTTGAAATTGCTGTGTAAAGTTGGTGAGTTTTCTAATCGGTTGAAGAAAGAAATTTATATACAAAAGATAGGCAACTAAATCCCCGATATTTATATATCCCCGATATACAAAAAATCCTCCAACGCTTAGTGTAATAATGTTTAAGATATTTGACAAAAAGAATATTCCGGCAAAGAACTCTGCCATTGCTTTATAAGCAAACTCCCTCGAACTATTAAACTCTCTATTTCCCTCGTTAAATTTTTCAATTTCATATTCTTCGTTAGTAAATGATTTTGCAACCCGTATGCCAGATATACTGTTTTCTAATTGTGCGTTAACATTGGCTATTCTTTTTCGGACTGATCTAAAAGCAGCTGTCATTTTTTTTCTTTTTAAAGTTGCATACCAGATTAACAAAGGTAAAAAACTATATATAATTAAAGTAAGTCTCCATTCTATAGTAGTAAGAATAATAAATGAACCTATAAGCATTACCAAAGATAGAAATAAATCTTCTGGCCCATGATGAGCTAATTCAGATATTTCTCTAAGATCATTCACTATTCGAGACATTATATGACCAGTTTTTATATTATCGAAATAATCAAAAGATAGAGTTTGTAAATGCTCAAAGAGGTCTCTTCTCATGTCTCGTTCCATTCTTGTTCCTACAATATGTCCCCAGTAATCTATAATATAATTTAAAACTGCCCTAACCACAGCGAGTATTAACAGTGTTATAATAAATATGTAAAATATTCTTAATTTACCGTTAGGTATAATATCATTAATAAATTGCCTGGTAATCAAGGGAAACACTAAATCTATGGATGCTATCATAAAAGCGCAACTTAAATCTAACAGAAATAATTTTTTATACGGTTTATAGTAAGATATAAATTTTTTTAACATTATTTTTCCTTTTCCATTATTTCAATTTTTCCAGCCTTATTTTTTAATGTTTTTACTATTTAACTTATAAAGTTTATCATTTTAAAAAAGGTTTTTCAAATGCATC
>Ga0307432_1000360_pt1 | contig 36952 bp, 29 predicted proteins | sample SalMarWE160150MG_FD_202158 | JGI IMG/M metagenome (GOLD analysis project Ga0307432, IMG submission 202158) | Salt marsh sediment microbial communities from the Plum Island Ecosystem LTER, Massachusetts, United States - WE1603-150 | ecosystem: Environmental > Aquatic > Marine > Intertidal zone >...
CGTCGCCAGTTATGTTGGGGTCTTGTAGGCCGATTAGCCAGCCGTCAGGCCGCGGCGTGCCTGCCGAGCCAGGGTAGTTTTTGCCCTGCATAGGCGTGCCAAAGCATCGAATGTCACCGCCTATATCGACCATTGCACCGATTGCACCAGCAGCTTGTGTGGCTTCAATAGCTTTATCGATTGCGTAGCCCTTTGCTATGCCGCCTAAATCTATTCTCATACTTTCTACTGCAAACCGCACAGACAATTCGTTGGCATCGAGGATGAGTTTTTCATAGCCGACCTTCGAGCGAGCTTCAGAAAGCTCGGCATCAGTAGGGACGGAATTAGCTTCGGCTGCCGAGCGCCAAAGGTCAACCAGTGGCCCAATTGTAATATCAAAAGCACCGTTTGTGAGCCGGCTGAAGCCAATACTTTTTTGCAGGACCTTGAATGTTGATTGGCTGACTTTAACCGGCTGATTAAACGCATCTCTGTTTACCAAAGAAATTTCCGAATCATCCTTATAATTGCTCATCAAGTCGTCGACTTTTTGGATTTCGGCAAAAGCGGCTTCGATACTTTTTTTAGCTGTGCTCGAGTCTTCCGACACAACAACGACACGGGCGAATGTTCCCATAACCAGCCGATAGCGGCTATCGAGCTCGATTTGCCGTTTGGACTTAGCAGAGAAATATAAAACCACGACCGCGAAAATGCAAAGGATTGTAATCAGGACCGAACGAGTTTTTTTGTCCATATCAAAACCTCTCAACAAAGAAAACCATAATAAATAGAAAATTAGCAATAATCAATTTATAATGCAGGTATGGATGAAAGAAAGATGACAATATTAGATGAGAGGGTTGAGCGGGAGTTTCTGCCGTTTGTTCGCAGGCCCGGCAGATATATAGGCGGTGAGATAAACCAGGTCAAAAAAGACTTTAGCAAATGTGATTTGACGGTCGCCCTGTGTTTTCCGGATGTTTATGAGGTTGCAATGAGCTATACAGGTCTGGCGATTATTTACGATATCATCAATAAAATTGAGGACGTGGCTGCGGAAAGGGTTTTTGCGCCGTGGGTAGATGCCGAAAAAATACTGCGAGAAAAAAAAATCCCTCTGTTTAGCTTAGAATCCAGGGCGGCACTGGCGGGATTTGATATAGCCGGCTTTAGCATAACCGGTGAGCTTTGTTATACAAATGTGCTTAATATGCTCGACCTTGGGGGTATCAATATCAGAAGCTCCGACAGAGGTGAAAACGAGCCATTGATTATTGCAGGAGGGGGAATGGCAAACTGCTGTGAGCCGATGGCTGAATTTATTGACCTGTTCGTACTGGGTGAGGGTGAAGAAGCTGTATTTGAGCTAATACAGCTAATTAAGGATGAGAAAAAAGCAGGGGGGACAAAAAGGGAGATACTATCGAAGATTGCCCAAGCGTTTGACTGGACCTATGTACCGGCTCATTATACAGCGAGCAAGGTGCGAAATGCAGTTGTTGAAGATTTTGATAATGCAGCGTTTCCGCTTAAACCAATCGTTCCTTTCGCTGAAACGGTTCATGAACGAGTGAGTGTTGAGATTATGCGGGGTTGTCCCGGCCGGTGCAGGTTTTGTCAGGCGAGTTTTTGCAGGAGGCCTGTTCGCTACCGTAATATTGACAAGATTATCAATATTGCAAAGGCCTGCTACCACTCGACTGGGTTCGATACGGTCAGCTTGCTGAGCTTATCAAGTGCTGATTATCCAAAGCTCGAAGAGTTAGTTACCAAGTTACACGAATTTTTTCAGAACAAATATGTAGGTTTGTCACTTCCAAGTTTGCGTGTTGACAAACAGTTACAAATACTTCCGAAATTGCTGACTTCCGTAAGGAAAAGCGGACTTACTATTGCCGTAGAAGCAGCAAGTGAAAAGTTAAGGGAGATTATCAATAAGCCGCTGGAAAACGAAGATTTGTTCGCAGCAGTGCAAGCAGCATACAGGTGTGGCTGGCAAAAGCTGAAATTATACTTTATGGTGGGGTTGCCCGGTGAGAGTGAAGAAGATATAGAAGGAATCGTAGAGCTTTCATACCGATTAGCAAAATTGAGAAAAGAAGTAGATGGTAAAACAGGCGATATCAATATTACTATAAGCTGGTTCGTGCCGAAGGCGCATACGCCTTTTGGCTGGCTCGGGCAGAAGCCGAAGGAGTATTTTGAAAATGCCAGGCGGTTAATACTCGATGAGAAGAGGAGACTGCGGGCTAATTTTTTGCATTTTAAGTTCCATAACATAGACCGAAGTGTTTTGGAGTCAGCGATAGGGCGGGGCGACAGACGTTTATGCGATGTTATCGAAGCAGCATGGCAGGGGGGTGCAAGATTTGATTTGTGGGATGAGTGTTTTGACCCAGCTATATGGCGAAGCGCATTTGAGAGATTTGGATTCGACCTGGACGAGCTTGCACAGAGACAATTCGATACTGACGAGATTCTGCCATGGGAGCATCTGGGCGGGCCGGAAAAGAAATACCTGCTGGGGCATTTAGATAAAGCAATGAAAGAAATCACTTGATGCTTCCGCCTTCGTCCCTTAGGGACTACGGCGAGACAGGCGATGCTGGATACTCGAAAGTACTTAAGTAATTAAGCAAATACTTAAGTACTCTTTGAATACACGTGATTTGGAGACTGCGGTTGTTTTGAGAAAAAGACGCTAAAATGCGTGACGAAAATTGGCTTGCCTTTGGCAACAATTGGGAGGATAATAATTTATTAAATAGAAAGATAATAATCAAGGTATAAAGAAATAATGTCAAAACTATTTTGTGACCAAGAAGGAAAAAGCTATTTTGAAACAGTTAATAAAAATATCAAGGAAGAAATAGAAGCATTGCCAGAGAATCAGCTTCTTGCATCTTCAGAAGACGAAATTATTGATTACATCTTTTCGAAATATGAGATCATACCATTGCAAATATACGAAGATAGAATGTTTGCTCAACATGAAGATACTAAGGTTATATACCGAGCTTATGAATATAAGGAAGAGTATGATGGTTTGAAGTTTAATGTTCGATTGCCGTTTACAGGTGATTCGCAGTTGTGGTATATAAGGCCTAGTACATGGACAACAACATTCCCTGAAGGTTCGATTCAGTCAGATAAAGAAGGGAGGGATATTCTTGTCTTTGACGTTGTTGTGATGTTAGATCAAGATCCCAACACATCTAACAAGCACATAGAAGATAACTTGAAGTCTATCAGATTCTACCTTGATCAGCAGAGAGGTGATGTCGAGCGTTTTAATAATAACATCAAGAACATCGCTAAGGGAGCTATTAATTTTAGAAAAAGAAAACTTAAAAAAAAGGCAGCTGTAATTGATGCGTTCAAAATATCCCTCCGGAAATCCGCAGAGGCTCCTGATATATCGCTAATACCTGTTAAACGCAAACTGATTAAACCTCTCCCGCCTGTGCCCGATCAGCCAACCGAATATGGGATATCAGAAGATGATTATGAACAGGTCCTTAAGGTTATACGACATCAAGGAAGATCGTTTGAAATAACTCCCGCGACATATGCTGTTCATGATGAGGAAGATTTACGTAATATCATTGTCGGACATTTGAACTTGTACTTTCCTGGAACATCAGGGGAGACTTTCAGAAAGAGAGGTAAAACTGATATCTTGATTGAAGATGCAAACCGACAACGTGCAGCTTTCGTTGCTGAATGTAAGGTATGGAGAGGGCCCTCAGAATTGAACGAAGCAATCGACCAGCTTTTGGGATATCTTACTTGGAGGGATTGTAAAACTGCTATTATTATCTTCAATAAAACAGTTTCAGGTTTCACTACAATTCAGAAGAAAATGCCAACAATTTTCGAAAGTCACTCAAACTACAAAAGAACTATTAGCACGAGACAAGCTGGTGAATGGCGTTTTATTTGTTGCTCAAAAGAAGATATAGAGCGAGATGTTACTGTTCATGTATTCTTGTTCAATCTATATGTGTAAACTACCGTCAAATTAGAACTTGGGGCGGGGGAAAAGAATTTGCGATTTTCGATTCAAGCACCGACCCCCAGCGGAGCTGGGGGCTAAACGATAAGGAAACTCCTTGCAGTGCAAGGGGCTAAATAAATATGGAATATTCAAAGTTGGTTTTGGAGTTACCGGATTGGATGGAGGAATTTATGGCGGGGGCCGAACGCATTTTTGCGAGTGTAGAGGAACGGATGCGCCTGGTTATTACTCTGTCACGATTGAATATCGAGCATAAGACAGGTGGGCCTTTCGGAGCGGCTGTGTTCGAGCAGGAAAGCGGGAGACTGATTGCTGCCGGCGTTAACATTGTAATTGCTGCGAAATGTTCAATCGCACACGCGGAAATTATGGCTATAAGTATAGCACAACAGAAGCTCGGTCGTTATGACTTAAGCAGCGAAGAAACGCCTTGTTATGAGCTTGTAACAAGCACTGCGCCGTGCGCTATGTGTTTGGGCGCCATCCCCTGGTCGGGTGTCCGAAGGGTTATATGTGGTGCGCGCGATGAGGACGCACGCAGTATCGGATTTGATGAAGGAGCGAAACCACAAAACTGGGTGTTATCTCTTGAGAGCCGGGGTATTACCGTTATACAAGATGTTCTTCGTGAAGAAGCTAAGAAGGTGCTTTCACAATACCGAGATTCAGGCGGGATTATTTATAATGCTCACCGAACGAAACCATCATAAAATCTTTGCAGCAGGTTCGATATAGCTTCAAATTTTCTTCATTCCTGGTGGAAGTTCTATTCCGACTCGGCCTTCGGATTCTTTGAAATCTACGATAACCTTAACCGCTTCACTTGGGTCATCCAAAAGTGTAAAGACCTTCAAATCTTCCGGCGCAATATGCTTGTATTCTTTCAACATCTTTTCATTCATCCAGTTGATAAGTCCCTGCCAGTATTCGCTGCCCATTAAAATCACGGGGAAGGATGCCTGCCTTAACGTCTGAATTAAAACGAGTGATTCGCAAAACTCGTCCATAGTTCCATAACCGCCAGGGAATACTATAAAGCCGTGGGCGTATTTTAGAAACATCACCTTGCGACAGAAAAAATACCTGAACTGCAGTGACAGATTCTGATATTCGTTAGGAATCTGTTCCAGAGGCAGTTCGATGTTAAGGCCGATGCTTTTGCCACCAGCATCGGCGGCGCCTTTATTTGCAGCTTCCATAATCCCGCCACCGCCGCCGGTTATTACTGCGAAACCCGCCTTTGCTATTTCGAAGGCGGTTTTCTCGGCAAGCTTATAGTACTTCTGGTCGGGCTTTGCCCTGGCTGAGCCGAAAAACGATACGGCTGGTCCAACAGAAGCAAGCTCATCAAATCCCTCGACAAATTCGGCCATTACTCTGAATATTCGCCAGAGGTCTTTTACAGGTTTTTCAGAAATATCTAACATAGGAAAAACTCCTTAATCAACAATTCAGGAATTTTACCATAAATCCGGGTTGTTTGCAGAAGGACAATATTTTGAGATTGGGCAGTTATAACAATCCGGTTTACGGGCCTTACAGGTATTTCGGCCATGAAGAATCAACGCATGGCTAAATATCGTCCAGTTTACCTTTGGAACTATTTCGACCAAATCAAACTCCAGCTTTACCGGGTCGGTATTTTCAGAAAGTCCCAGCCGGCGAGAGAGCCGAATTACGTGTGTATCACAGGCAATTGCGGGCACACCGTACGCATTGCCTAATACGACATTTGCGGTTTTTCTGCCTACGCCCGGAAGCTTGACCAGCTCATCGAGCGTATCAGGGACTTTGCCGCCGTGTTGATTTTGTATCGTGCTGCAGCATCCCTTGATGCTGACGGCCTTATTGTGATAGAAGCCGGTACTTTTTATATCCGACTCAATGTGTTTTATGTCGGCTTTTGACCAATCAACGACCGATTTATATTTTTTGAATAAATCTTTTGTGACCATATTGACTCGAACATCGGTGCATTGGGCCGACAGAATCGTTGCGATAAGCAGCTCCAGCGGATTTTTAAACTTAAGTGCGGTTTTTGCATCGGGGTACGTCTTTTCCAATATTGGCCAGATTTTTTTTAAGCGCTGGGCGGCCTGAGCCGTATCTACCTTAATCCTTGCTTTTTTCACCATATTTCTTTTCCGAAGAAATCTGTTGCAATGATTTTCTTAGCTCATCTGCAAATAAAATTCCGCGCCATCTGAGTGGTTCTTCCTTACCTGGCATAAGCAGTATACTAACCGGCACGCCAGGTTCATTATATATATCTTTCAAAGCAAGTGTTGCAGGAAAATTCTTTTCAGTTGTATCGGCTTTAATTGCTAAAACATTTTTTTGCTTGATTAGCTGTGCAATATCTTTATGGGAGTAAACGAGTTTCTCTATGGTTTGACAACTCAAGCACCAATCGGCAGTAAATTTTATTAAAACAGGTTGGTCCTGAGCTGTTGTCTCATCTATTAAATCAGCATTGTAATCCTGCCAATCAATAAGCTTACCTTTAGGTCCCGGCAGAAATATCCATCCTGCGGCGACGGCTAAAGCTACCGCGATAATTCTAACCAGCCACTTACGGGATGTCCTGGTATTGTAACTGACCCAGGTACCCCACATCCAGATGCAAAAACCAAGCACGATTGCAAAATATAATACATTTATTCTCTGGATTTGAGGCAGTGCGGCAATAAGCTTTACAGCGATGATTAGCAAAATAAAGCCAACGGCCTGTTTGAACAGTTCCATCCATCTACCTGCTTTGGGCAGGCGTTTCAACAAACGAGGCATTGAAGTTAATACCGCATAAGGTAAGGCCATTCCGATACCCATAACCATTATTGCAATAGTGGCGAGCTGCAAAGGCTGAGCCTGCGCCCAGGCAAAGGCGGCTGCTAAAATAGCAAAGCTGCAGGGTGTGCTCAAAATCGCTGCCAGAAAGCCCATTGCAATAGCTCCGGTGTAGCCTTTGCCAGAGCCGGATTTACCGGCTATTGATGATGGCACAGTAATCGTAAAAAGGCCGAACATAAATAGCGCCAGCACTACCAACAAAAGTGCCATCGCAGCAAGAAAAGCTGGATTTCGGAACTGGTCGCCCCACTGCAATACTGTTCCATAAAAAACTTGCAAAATGATATTCGCACCGGCAAGACAGGCAAAAAACAGTAATATTCCAAGGCAAAAGGCAAGGCCCATAGCAATGGATGTGCCCCTGTTTTTCTCTGCCTGCTCGACAATTCGCATCACGATAAGGGGCAGCACCGGCCAGACACAAGGCATAATATTTAATATCAGTCCTGCCAAAAACGCCAGCAAAAGAGCAGACGGGACCGAATAAGGTGGCGCTTGAGTTGCCTTGTTGGCACCAACGGCTGGTTCAAAACTAACCTGTCGCTGCCACGAATCAGCTTGGCTGAGGTCAATCGTTGTCCGCAGTATCTTCTCGAACGGCGCCAGACAAACGATACTTGTGCAGGCAATACCGGAAATTCTGATTTTGACATCGCCTTTTTTAATTTCGGTGGTCTCCGCTACAAATTTATCAGCAAGCGGGACAAATACGGTAAAGTTGCCGGCATATACCTCAACTTTATTTCCTGTCGGGTCCTGAAAAATCTCCCACTTTGGAAAGACAGATTCGCCAAAACTAAAAATGTCGGATTTGGCTTCAACCTCCAGCTCGAAACCCAGAGCATGAGCAGTCTGTGGCCTGGCGTAATAGTGCAGGCCACTGGTTCCCTCAAATATGACCGCTATACCCGGCTTTGAGGCCATGTGAGCAGGTTCAAGACGTGCGGATGAAAATTCTTGTCCGGATGTTGCCAGTTCGACCGGTTCGGCAATGGCGTCATCGATTGCGCAAAAGGCCGAAAAAATACAAATTATCCACAATATTGCAGCAGCTCTTTTCCGCATAGACATATTACATATACATAAAGGTTAAAGTGAAGAGGTAAAAAGAGAAGTAGCTTTTATTTTTTATTTTTACCTTCTGTTTTCTTTTTGCTCTTGGCTTGTTCAGCGGCTAAAAGGTCAGTAACTGTGGGTTTATCCAACTGGCCGCCCTCGATGATCAGCTTTACATCTTCAGCGTCAAGAGTCTCGTATTTCAGCAGGGCCTTTGCTATTTGCTCAAGTTTATCTTTATTTGCCTCTATTAACTGTTTTGCTTTTTTATACGCTTCGCTGGTAATCTTTTTTACTTCGCTGTCGATTGCCTCGGCAGTCTTATCTGAATATTCCTTCTCGCCTGGTAATGTGTACATCAGGTCCTTAAGCCCTGCATCCTGTCCGTAGCTGATTAGACCAAGCTCATCGCTCATTCCCCAGGTCAAAACCATCTGCTTTGCAATATTTGTAGCCTGCTGAATGTCCGACTGTGCGCCGCTGGATATATCATCACAGAATGTTTCTTCTGCGATTCGGCCGCCGAAGCAGACCTGCAGAAGGGCCATACAATATCTTTTTGTAAATATTGTTCTGTCTTTTTCCGGCAGAGCAAAGGTTGCGCCACCCATCGGCCCGCGGGGAATGATACTCACTTTATGCAGAGGGTCTGCGTCTTCGAGCATTGACTGCACGAGTGCGTGACCGGCTTCGTGATAAGCGGTGATTTTTTTTTCCTCCTGGTCGATGACCCTGCTCTTTCTCGCTCTTCCCCATCGAACCTTGTCACGCGCTTCTTCCAAATCATCTGTTTCGACGTGGTCTTTGTTAGCCATAGTTGCGATAAGGGCGGCTTCATTAATAATAGCCGCTAGGTCAGCACCGCTGAACATAGGTGTGCTGCGTGCTAATCTTTCAAGGTTGGCGTCGGGTCCTAATTTCACCTTCCTTGCGTGAACCCTCAAAATATCTGCTCGGCCTTTTATATCCGGCAGCGGGACAACAACCTGCCTGTCAAATCTGCCCGGACGAGTCAACGCATTGTCGAGAATATCCGAGCGGTTTGTCGCCGCAACCACTATTACCTGGTCGTTTGTATCGAAGCCATCCATCTCCACCAGGATTGCGTTCAGGGTCTGCTCGCGTTCATCATGTCCACCACCAATAAAAGCGGCACCGCGTCTGCGCCCGATTGCGTCAACTTCATCAAGGAAAATAATACAAGGTGAGTTGTCTTTTGCCTGCTTAAACAGGTCGCGTACTCGTGATGCCCCGACACCAACAAACATCTCTACAAAGTCGCTGCCTGATATGCTAAAGAAAGGTACATCTGCCTCACCGGCTATGGCCTTTGCCAGCAATGTTTTTCCACAGCCGGGTGGGCCTATAAGCAGAACTCCACGAGGTATACGACCACCAAGACGTTGGAACTTTTTCGGGTTCTTCAAAAATTCAATTAACTCAGCTACTTCCTCTTTTGCTTCTTCGATGCCTGCCACATCGTCGAATGTAACTTTAACTCGGTCTTTACCCTGCAAGCGATGTCTGCTTCGACCAAATGACATCAGCATTCCGCCGGCACCGCTGCGAAGATTACGTGCGAAAAGAAAGTAAAAAAGGCCCACCAATATGAGCAGCGGTAAAACCCACTGCATAAGCATAATTAACCAGATATGCTGCTTGGTGAATTTGACCTCTATGCCACTTTCCTCCAGGTTTTTGAGAAATTGCTCACCAATCCAATCGGGCTTATAATCTACCGAGAAGGAAACAGGTGCCTTTTCGCCACGTTCTTCGATACCTTTCTGATTAAACTTTCCTGCGATTTCGGTCTCGCCAATCTCGACACTTTCGATTTGGTTATTATCAAGGTATCTTTTGAAATCGTCCCAATTGATAGTGTCCACTTTCTGCCAGTGTTGCAACATCATCATCGCTGTGAATATGAGAATTGCAATTATTAACCAGCTAAAAGGTCCTCGCTTATAACTCGGCAGGGGCGGTTTTTTGCCTGGTTTGCCTTTTGGGCCTGGATGCTGTCGGGTCGGCCTGTTGTTTTGACTATTACTCATAATTTAATACTATCGGCAATTTTCCATCTGCTATTGCGTATTTGGTGCAGGTATAATGCGTGTATCTGATTAGATACTATCAGTTTCTACCAGCTCTTTTCCATTAGTTCTACGATTTTTCTTGCCAGATTGTTTGCGGCAAGAGCGGATGCGTAGCTAAAATCCTGACTCTGGTAGGTGGAATAGGTAGCTTCTGCTTTGACCAACTGGTTGTTTATAAGCAATTCTCCTGTCTTTAGATTTTTCCAGTTAACTACTGCCTGCAATTGGACTTCTTTTTCCAAGGCACTGCCCATCTCTCGCTCAATGCTGAGTACTGATTCACCGATTGACACTATTTGTCCGCTTATTACGGTGTCAGCACGGTCTCTGCTTGAGATAACCTTATACGGCGTTTGGGCCTCGATACGTTTGGCCAAGGCATCGGAAAGCTCATATTCGACTCCCCGTCGAAATGTTTGATTATCAAACATTTCCATGCAGACACTACTAACGTCTTGTGGAAACAGCGATTCGTTGGAATAGCCGGCGCAGCCGCTGAAAACTAAGATAAAGGACACAAAAGCAAAGGAACATAAAACCAACGATAGACGACGGATGGCAGAAGACAGACGACAGAGGACAGAGGACAGATTTCCGACTTCTGACTTCTGACTTTTGATTTCTGACTTCTGGCATCGAGTATCGAGCATCATTCTTGATTCTCCATAGCGGCCTTTGCCGTTTCCGCTGCTTTAGTTTGGGGCCAATCGTTTATTACCATATCGTAATAAAGGTTAGCTGCCTGGAGATGGCCTGTTTTTTGATAATACTGTGCGATGCTTATTTGTTTATAGGCCAATTGTTCATCTATGTCCTTACGTATTCCGTCAACGCCTATCTGCTGGGCATCTTCGGGAGATAATAATTCGAGCTTATTGTAATAACTCTTTGCGGTAATTAAACTTGAGTCGTCATACAGGTGCCTTTTACCTTCATCTTGTTTATTATATACAGCGTGTTTGCAACGAGCCATAGCCATTATTGCGTCCTTACCGACTCGGCCTGCTTCCCATTGCTGGGATATCTCCCACCATTTAATGTATGCCTCGTTGAACTTTCGTCTTTTCTCGTAACTTTTTGTCAGAGCTAAAGCTGCCTTTAGTCCAATCTGTGTATCGATACCAGCCCGTGTAGAAATCTTTTCCATAATTTTGACGCCTTCGGTGTATCTGCTCATCTTAAAGACGCGGAAAACCGGTTTTTTCTGGCCGGTCAAAAAAGCCGTAGCTATTTCAAACTGCCTGCCCAGGGCGGCTTCGGCAAACTTGCTATCGGGGAACTCGTCCAAAAGCTTATCATAGGCCCTGATGGCCTTGGTGAATTTAGCTTCGCAAAACAAGAGCTCGGCCTTGATGAAGGCATCCAAATCAGGCCCGGCAATTTCCGGAAAGTCCTTTTTAAGCTGGTCGAATTCCTTACGAACAACTTCGGTTTGGCCGGTATTGACTAAATTCTTTATATGAGCCACTTTTAGCAGGAACCTGTCCTGGCCTTCGGCTGAGGTTGGTTGAAAGTCATCGCCCGGTTGGAGACGCCAGGTATCAGCCGAAATCACCCCAACTTGCCAGAGCAATACCATTACTACTGCAAAAATTGAAAATTTCGTTCTATTTTTGTACATGATTTAGCCCCACCACATACTCGGCGGTTTAATCAGTTTTCCACAATCACTAAAATTATACCCATTTCTGAAACCATTGCAAAGCCTTAATTGAAATGTAAAAATCATTTATTTTTACGGTATATAGCAGAGAAAAAATTCAGCGAATTTGAGCGTTGATATTTCGGGGCAGTTTTAGCTCTGCGGCAATTTTATGCATTTCTTGACGTCTGATGGCCAATAGCTTATAGTAATGGGCTTTAGCGTAAGGAATCAGAATTTGGTTATTTGGAATTTGTTTGAATGGCTAAGAAAAGTCAATGTGATGACTGCACCGGGTTGTGCTGCAGGTATTTTGCCCTGCCTATTGATACGCCTGAAGATAAGGGTGATTACGACGATATAAGATGGTTCTTGTGCCATAAGGCTATATCGGTGTTTGTAGAAGATGGCGACTGGTATATAAATATCAAAAACAAATGCAAATATCTTTCCGAGAAGGACTACCATTGTAAGATTTATGATAAAAGGCCGAGAATCTGCAGGCAATACCGTCATTCAACCTGCGATTTCGTGGAGGGTGAATACGACTACGAGCTGCACTTTACCAGCGCTGAGCAGATGGAAGAGTATATAAAGAAAAAATTCGGCAGTGATGTAAAAAAGAAAAAGAAGAAAAAAAGATGAAGATACAGCCGGTAAAAGGGACAAGGGATTTCTATCCGCAGGATATGGCCGTTAGAAACTGGCTCATTGACGGCTTTAAGAGAGTGTCTATCCGCAACGGCTTTGAAGAATACGATGGGCCGATATTTGAGTATCTGAAGATGTTCCAGATTAAAAGCGGAGACGAAATCGTTGAGCAGCTTTTTTCATTCGAGGATAGAGGCGGCAGAAAGCTGGCGCTCAGGCCGGAAATCACACCGACATTGGCGCGAATGGTGAACCAGAAAATCAATTCGCTGCCGAGGCCCATAAAGTGGTTCTCAGTGCCGAGGTTGTTCCGGGCCGAGCGGCCTCAGAAAGGCCGACTCCGCGAATTCTTCCAGTGGAACATCGACATCATCGGTATAAATGATGTGCTTGCTGACGCTGAGACGATATTCTGTGCTCTGGATTATCTAAAAGAAGCAGGACTGACGCCTGATGATATTGTGGTCAAGATATCCAGCAGAAAAATGCTGGCAGAGTTACTTAAGTCAATAGGGATTGGAAAAAAACAACTCGATTCTCTTTATGTAGTGCTCGATAAGCGCAGCAAACTGCCTGATGATACTTTTGAAGAAATGCTCGCAGATAAAGTTGTTGATAAAGAAAAACGTACAAAAATACTTGAGCTAATGAATGCTAATTCTATCGAGCAGATTAACGATTGTTTGGAGCTAAGCAAAGAAGCGGAAGAATCGGTTACAGAATTGAGCCGTTTATTCGAGCTTCTTGATGTTATGGGTGTTGCTGATTTTTGCATTTTCGATATCGGTATAGTAAGAGGTCTGGCTTATTATTCAGGCATTGTTTATGAGATATACGATAAGGCAAGTGAGCTTCGTGCTATCGGTGGGGGTGGTCGATATGACAATCTGTTAAAACTATTCGGAGGACCGGATATACCGGCTACCGGCTTTGGGATTGGTGATTGCGTATTGGGAATATTGCTTGAAGAAAAAGGGCTTTTGCAAAAGCAATTATCAACACCACTGCAAAATTATTTTATCGCTTTCACAGACCAGCAATATATTCAAAAGGCCATTGAAATAACCACAAAGCTGCGACTTGCGAAATTTGCTGCTAATTTCAGCTACAAGCCCGTTGGATTAAGTAAACAGCTCAAACAGGCATCGGAGCAAAAAGCAAAAAAATGTATAATCATCGGCTCGGAAGTTGAAAATAACCAGCTTGTCGTTAAAGATATGGCAAGCGGTGAGCAACAGCTTGTCAACGCCGATGAGTTTCTATCACAACTAAAGCCAAAAAACGAAAAATAAAAGAAGCTACAATCGCACAACGCAATACGATATACGCACTACGAACAGAATGAAGGATTATGCTCCCAACCATTATGAGCGGGCCTTCGAAAATTGGCTAATTGATAATCACATCCGGTATATAAAAGTAGATGAGCATAAAAAGGCGGTCTTCGGGCGGTCGAAAATAAAGAGCTTTGATTTTTTATTATATCCTCCTAACAAGCAAATCATCATAGCCGAGGTCAAGGGCAGAAGATTCAAGGGAACGTCCCTTGCCAAGTTAACCGGCCTGGAGTGCTGGGTTACAACTGAGGATATTGAAGGACTAAACAAGTGGCAGAAAGTGTTTGGCTCAAATCATCAGGCCATTTTTGTATTTGCATACAAGATAGAGAACATAGATGTTGATTTTGACGGCAAGGAAGCCTTCCATTTTGAGGCAAATCGATATGTCTTTTTTTGCATTAAGTTAGATGATTACCGTCAGTTTATGAAACAGCGGAGCCCAAAATGGAAAACGGTAACACTGCCTGCCGAGAAGTTCCGCCAATGCGTCGTGCAAATAGATGAGCTTTTGCTATAAAAATCCCTAAATGTTTTTGAGAAATGGCGAGTGGAACTAAAAGAATGAGATTATTAATAGGAATTTGAAGAAAGGGCTAAAATGAAGGTTGCTAAATTAAGTTGTGTTCTGCTTCTTTTTTTTGCAATTAATGCTTATTCACTTGAGCGGAATCTAATCATCAACGTTGATAATCGCTCAACCGTCAGTTTGAACGGGAAGTGGCGGGCGATTATCGACCCCTACGAGAACGGCTATTACGATTATCGCTATCTGCCGAAAAAAAACGGCTATTTTAAAAACGCCAAAGCCCGGAATAAAACCGACCTGATAGAATATGACTTTGACAAATCCGAAACTTTAAATGTCCCCGGCGACTGGAACTCACAGCAGGACAAGCACTTTTTTTATGAAGGTACAGTATGGTATAAAAGGTCCTTTGATTATCAAAGAAAGCCTCCGCCTCGGCAAGCCCGCTTCGCCGAATCGAGGCGAGCCGAAGGCCCGGCCTCGCCTATGGCGATAAAGCCGCAGGCAATTCTCCCTACAGCGAGGATGCCCTTTGCACAGACTCGTTTTCCGGTCTCCGGGCTTCTGCCATAAGTATAATGAATCAAAGGCAATCCAAACATTGTCTTATGGGTTCTGAATTTGTGGAAACTGGTGCCATTGATATACATAAACCGTCGCCAGACGCCGAAGCTGGTCTGCTGGATTTTGTACTCGACTTCTTCTAATAGCAGGTTTGCCATAATATATCCCTCTTGTAAAATACTATTCGGCTGTAAATTTTAACTTTTCCCGGACAAGCTGCAATAATTAATTTGGAATTTGAAATATGAAACTGGACAAAATTTCTCGCTCGAAACAAGTCGTTTCGGTATATTGTGTTTTAGAATGCGAATTATAGCCGGCACAAAACGAGCAATGAAGCTGCTTAGCCCGAAGACGAAAGTTTCTCGGCCGATTACCGACAGGGTTAAAGAGTCTCTTTTCAGTGTACTTTGTAAGTATGATTTGCCGAAGGGAAAAGTCGTAGCTGATTTATTTTGTGGAGTCGGCTCTCTGGGTCTTGAGGCGTTGAGCAGGGGGGCTGAGTTCGTCTGCTTTGTTGAGCAGGACCCAAAGGTAGCAGCGATTTTAGAGAAGAATATTGAAAAGGCAGGATTTGTTAGACAGTCGAAAGTCATAAGAGCTAACGCCTTCAAGGTTGGCGTATCAGCTGGTGAAAAAAGATATGACCTTATTTTTGTTGACCCGCCGTATGTTTCTACGAAAGATGTAGGAATAGATTCGCCTCTGGGAAAGTTGCTTAATGCTGTTTCTGAGTGGTTGACTGCAGATGGAATCGTCGTAGTAAGAACCGAACGGCGAACGGAACTATTGAAGCGATACGGCTTGCTGGAAATAATAGAGCGTCGCCAGTGGGGGACTATGGCAGTAACAATATTAAGAAAGAGAACAGATGCGTAATAAACAGGCAGCAATAAAAATAATTAAGCGATTAAGCAGCGAAGGTTATGAGGCGCTATTGGCCGGTGGCTGTGTGCGGGATATGCTGTTAGGTCGTGCAGCGAGCGACTACGATGTTGCAACAAACGCTCTGCCTGAAGACGTAATGAAGGTGTTTAGGCGCACGTTAAAGGTCGGGGCGAAATTTGGCGTAGTTATTGTCTTAATCGAAGGCCGGCTCGTCTCGGCAAAGGCCAAAGCCGGAGCAGGGCAGGTAGAAGTAGCAACGTTTAGAACCGAAACCGATTATGCTGACGGCAGACATCCGGATGCTGTTAAATTCGCCAGTGCCGCTGAAGATGCCAGCAGAAGAGACTTCACCATTAACGGGATGTTTTATGACCCTGTAAAAGAAAAGGTAATCGATTATGTCGATGGCCGAAAAGACCTGAAGAAAAAGATTATCCGAACTATAGGCAGGCCCGAAGAGCGATTCGGTGAAGATTATCTGCGAATGCTGCGGGCGGTGCGCTTTTCCACGCAACTTGGTTTTAGAATAGAACCGAGGACGTGGTCGGCAATCTGCAAAAACGCGAAAAAGATAACCAAAATAAGCGGTGAACGCATTGCAGCCGAGCTCGAAGGCATCCTCGTTCATCCTAATCGCTCTATCGGTGCATCAATGCTCATAAAAAGCGGGCTGGCGAAATCAATCTTTTCTCGTTTTGTTGGTGAACAGACAGAGTTGGCAATTAGAATTTTAAGCCAGCTTCGAAAGAAGGTTGATTTTGCGCTTGCCCTGGCAGGGCTTTTTGCAGGCGGCAAAACAGAATCGTCGCTTGAAAAGATACGTGTTCTAAAACTAAGTAGAAGCCAGAACAGGCATATAAAATTTTTGTTGTCTAACAGGGGCAAACTGCTAAAAGACCGGATGTCCTTGGCCCAGTTGAAGTTAATTGCGTCTGAGCCGTATTTCTGGGACTTGTATGAGCTACAAATGGCGATTCAGAAAGCCGGCGGAACTCGTCGGGGCGAAGCCCGCCGCAGCCCGAAAAGTATCGCCCCGCTTATAAACCTGCGCAGGAGGATAAAGAAGCTTGGTGACGTCGAGCTTCGGCCGAAGCCGTTACTCAATGGTCACGATTTGATTCGATTAGGCGCTGTACCAGGGCCAACTCTGGGGCAGTTAGCGCAGGAGTTGTATATCGCCCAGTTAGAAGGGAAACTTCAAACCGCCCAACAAGCCAGACAGTGGGCACAAAATTGGTTACAGAAGCATAAAAAGACTGAGAAATAGAAGCTAAATTGATTTAGCTTAAGGACTCAAACTGACCGTTTCACTTTGCGGCTTTGCGGTTACATGGAGCGGTTTTTTATTGACAGAGAAGAGATTGGCTTATAATATGTTCTTGATACTCGATGCTTGATTCTGGATACTCGTCGGGCATCGAGTATCCGGTATCGAGTATCAAGGGCAGTAAATAGTAAAAATTGGAGGTGTTTTGATGCTTCAAAGAAAAACGGTATCAGCGCTCTTATTAGTAATTCTTTCCGCAGCAACTGTCTGTATGGCACAGATGTTTGAAGGGTCTCCGACACCTGAAGAAATGCGTTTGGGAACCCCTGAAGATAACGGCTCGACCGAGCTCGCCGAAGTCTGGAACGACTTTTTGCACTATACAAAGATTGGCCGACTTGATTTGGCCAAAGGGTACGCACAGGCAATTCTGCAGAGCAACCCTGACCCTGTGAAATTGATGGATTTAAGTAAAGAAAATCCAGCCGGCTATGAGATTTTGTTAAGGGTTGTTGATTCTGCACCCGACGCTGAGCTCGTGGTGCTGAGCAAACAAATCATAGGTATTATCGAGCAAGGAAGATTCGCCCGCCGGGCGGAACCGAAGAATATCGTAGAGGAAATAAGGCGGCTTGGCAGTACAGAGCGCGGCTGGACAATGGCAGTTAAACGGCTCCAAAACGCTGGCGAATACGCAATTCCGTATATGCTTGATGCAATGGCTGACCCTTCCCGTAAAAAAGAATTCCCGAGGATTTTACTGGCCCTTCCACATATCGGCAAAGATGCAATAAGACCTCTTGCGGCTGCACTGCAAACAGAAAATGTGGCGGTCAAAGCTGAAATAATAAAAGCATTAGGCCAAATCGGCTATCCACAGTCGCTGGCGTATCTGAAGTATATTATCGAAAACGACGATTCTCTGGAGCTACGAACAATAGCCACCAATAGCATCGGACAAATCGACCCTAAGGCGTTGGAAATCCCTGCTGCGTATTTGTTCTACCGGCTTGCAGAACAATATTATTACCATACTGAATCCTTAGCACCGGCGGAAAGCGCCGATGCTACTCTGCGTAGTAGCGTTGCTTCTACGCTACGAAGCACGAGTTTCGGCAATATATGGTTCTGGGATTCAGCCGGTCAGCAGCTTCTGCGGGAGGAGGTGGACAGAAGTTATTTTTATGAGCTTATGGCTATGCGGGCGTGCGAATGGGCTCTGTTGGCCGACCCGGGCTTCGGCCGAGCAATTGGGCTTTGGCTTGCGGCCTTTTTCAAAGCCCAGTCCACCGGTATTGAGATGCCTGATTATTTTGGCGCCGGCCATGCTGACGCACTTGTCTATGCAACCACTGCAGGACCCGAATATTTACATCAGGCCCTTGCCAGAGCCGTCAGGGATAACGATGCTTATGTCGCCTTTGGTGCCGTTGAGGCATTGGCTGTAACAGCGGGTGAAAAATCATTGCTTTACCGGGTTGGAACAACTCAACCGCTAATCAAGGCCCTTTCTTTTAATAGCAGGGCGGTAAGGTATAGTGCAGCGATTGCAATAGCTGAGGCAGGACCAACAGAAAAGTTCCCGGAAAGCAGATACGTTGTTCGGAATTTAGCTGAAGCTCTCGTATCCGGTCTGCAGCAGGACGCTGATGACGCAGATATTTGGGATGTAGATTTAGCTGATACTTACGCTCTGCGTTCAGCCAGGGCTATGCTCAAAGTAGCTCAAAGCAGGAATTCCGTCATTGATATATCTGCTGCTCAACACATTCTTATAAATGCTATAAATGATAATCGTCCTGAAATTCGGATTCTTGTCGGCCGGATTTTAGCTTATCTTAATAGTCCCGATGCACAACGGGCGGTCGCTGTAATGGCTCTGAACAGCCAGAACAGCCTCGATGTACGGATTGCAGCTTTTGAATCACTGGCCACCTCGGCAAAATTGCACGCCAATATGCTGGCCGAGCAAATAATCGATAGCATATACACACTTATCGGCTCAGGTGAAACCGACCCTGAACTTCGCAGCGCCGCCGCCGCTGCTTACGGAGCACTTAATTTACCAAGCCGGAAAGTAAAAGACCTCATCCTCGACCAGGCAAAAAACTGATGCTGGATACTTGATACTCGTCGAGTATCTTGCCTGCCTTACGTCTGGCGGGCAAGAATCGAGAATCGAGCGCTGTGAAATCTGTGGGTTGGGTTAAGTAATACCCGGCAGCTATAAAAACCGGGAGACGAATCCGTTCGTCCCCCTGCCTCCCTGCTGCGAGGTGCCTTTATTCCTTATATGGCGAAACCGCCAGTTTGCACCCGCAACATAAGAACTTTGGAAAAACCACAATGCTTAAGCACGCGGCAGTTTTCTGATTTCTTACGAAAGTGTTGAGTGGGAAAAAAAGTGTAGAGAAAAGTGCGTAACGAAATCCATTCCCAACGTCCTGTCATCTGTTTTTCCTTTATATATGAAAACCCATCCAACAGTTTCCCGGGGAGAAAGCCTGAAATGAAAGTGAGACAAGCTTTCACACCACCGTCCTTGATTTGCGAAACTATCACGTTTGGCGGAACATGTCAAAGGAAAAGTCCCATAAAACTAACATTTTTTTTGAAAATTCTGTAAGACTATATTCTTTGTGAAGTTAGGGCGTGGCCAGATTTTCCGGCAACGGCAATTAACATGGGCTGACTCGTGCTACGTAGCGGAGCTACTGCCGTTTCTATTAAATTAGTATGACTTTTACTTTTTTGTCATTCCGGGCTTGACCCGGAATCCAGAAACATAAAATTGGATTCCTGCCTCCCGCTTCTGCGGGGACGAGTTTACCTGATACCCTGCTGTTATCGGCATTGAAGTATTTATTTGTTGACAAATTCCGGCTGAAGAATAGAATAAGGGTAAATGGTTCGACAGGCTCACCATTCCTTACCATCCTGAGCGAACCTGTCTTGAGCAAAGTCGAAAGAGTCGAAGGATTGACGTATTATAAATGAGGATTTGAGTAAAACAGATGTCAGAAGAAAGTGCTTTGGATTTGGCCAAGGCCAAGGTTTTTTTTGAAAAGGCCCGGAAGGTAACGGAAACAGGCAATTTTGATTATGCAGTTGAGATGTACCTTGATGGCTTGCGCTACGCCCCGGATGCTCTTCGAGAGGGACACCTGCCGCTTTGCGAACTGTCCCTGCAGCGTAAGGGAAAAGGCGGCAAAAAGCCCACTATGGTTGAAAGAGTTAAGCGCCTGCGAGGTAAGATGCCTCTTGAGCAGATGCTTAACGCCGAATACCTTTTTGCAAAAGACCCTGACCATCTGCCCTATGCCGAGGCAATGCTTAAAGCAGCGGTAGCAGGTGGTTATACGAAAACGGCTCAGTGGCTTGCCAATTTAATTTTCCAGACAAATAACGCTGCAGGGAAGCCGTCTGTACACACATATATTCTGTTGAAAGATTCTTATGTTGCTTTAGGCCAGCTTGATAAAGCGCTTGCTGCGTGTCAGCATGCCCACAGACTCAAGCCGGATGATGGAGATTTGGCCGAGGAGTGCAAAAACATCTCAGCAGAACTTACTATGGCCAGCGGCAAATATGATACGGAAGGCGACTTTAGACAGTCCATCAAGGACAGCGACACGCAGGCGAAACTATATTCGCAGGACAGAGTCGTTAAGACCGAAGACTATCGTATCTCGGCTGTTGAGGATGCCAGAAAGAAACTGGTCCAGAATCCAACTCTATCGAAAAACATATTTGAATTAGCAGAAGCTTTGTCAGATATGCAAACCGATGAAGCCGAAAATCAGGCGATAGGGCTGCTGGAAAATACCTATAAAACCAAAAATGATTTTACCTTCAAGCAACGTGCAGGGCTGATAAAGGTAAAACAGCTCAAACGTAAGATAAGACAGGCACAAGCTGTGCTTAATGCCAGCCCGGATGACGCACAGGCCAAAGCCGAACCGGAAGCGTTGACTACACAACTAAACAACTTTGAATTGCAGTATTATCAGCTTTGTGTCCAGAATTACCCGACTGACCTGCATCTCAAATATGAATATGGCGTTCGTTTGCTTCGTAATAAACAGTATAATGAGGCAATACCTCTGCTGCAGGAGGCCCAAAAAGACCCGAGACGAAAGATTCCGGCACTGGATAAGATTGGCTACTGCTTTTTTATGAAGGGCTGGTTTACAGATGCAATCGATGTATTCACGCAGGCGATAGATTCTTACGAAATAAAAGATGATAGTATTGCTAAAGAATTGCGGTACAATTTAGCTCGTGCCTATGAAGAGAATGGCAATACTGAAGAGGCGCTGGATATTTTTCGCAAAATTGCCCAGCTCGATTTTGCATTCAGAGATGTCGGCCAGCGAGTAGATAAATTGAGAAGTAAAAAAGATAAACCAGCCAACCAGTAAGCTCTTGGGGTTGGTATGAGTATTCTTCAATAAAGTTATCATGTTTTTTAGGAGATGATAGTGGCACATTCGTTACAGAGTAAGAAAAGAATAAAACAAAACGCTAAAAGAAGGACAATAAATCGTGCACGTAAAAGCCAGGTCAAGACGCAAATTAAGCGTTTTGAGGCGGCGGTAACCAACGGTGATGCCGAAGCAGCAAGCGAACAGTACGAACTCGTGGTCAAAAAATTAGACAAGACGGCAGCTACAAGCACAATGCACAAGAAAACCGCTGCTCGAAAAAAATCACGCCTTGCTAAAAAGCTCAACAACCTTAAAGCAAAGAGGGGATAACTGTTTCGTATCTCCTGGAGCGTGAAGTGTCAAACAAGGTAAGAAATACACTTTGCGATGCAACTTTCCGCACAAAACAGAAAAAAAGCTATTTATTGCTTGTAGTATGTGGTGTCTTTGTGGCAATATGATATTTAGAGCAAATAAAGCGGATTGTTTTTATGGAATCGTCCAAATGAAAAAGGTGACTATTGCACTTTGCATTTTGTTTTTCTCCACATCACACCGAACACTGGCCGATATTCCAACACCAAATCAATTTCAACTGCCATTCAAACCGATAGCCAGAGAACCAGTAGATTACACACAGCGCAGGGGCACGCCATTTCGAATCAGAGCTACAAGACAAATCAAAGTTATGGCTGGTAAGTGGCACAAGAGCAAAAATAATTTTGTAGCAGTATATATCGGATTGCCTATCATTGACTCGGCGCAAGATAATGTTGTCATTGAGCACGTACAGAGCAAGATGGCCGATGCTTCAAACGTGATATTCTCTGCTTGTGGGGATTCACTGCTTGTTGAATACTTTAATGTGGAGCCCGGATTCTGTGATGAGATATCTCTCACTTTTAGTGTGGATATTTATGAACGTCGTGCCAATCTCACAGGAGAAAAGCCATATAATAAGGAAAGCCCATTGTATCAAAGATATACACAAGACAGGTCTTATGCAGGGGTTTCACCAGCCAATGGTGAACCAAATCCAATTTTGCAAGAGCACTTGAAGAATGCCGTTGTTCGTCCTGATGTTGACCCAATCAATAAAGCTTTGAGGATATATAAATACCTTGGCAGACAGCTTTCCTACGGCAGCTTCCCTGACCCCGAAAAGAGACCTGCTGACATTATCGAAAGTAAGAAGGCACATTGTGGCCAGTACGCTTTTTTGTTCGTTAAATTGTGTCGAGAAGCAGGTGTTCCCGCTCGGCGTTGTGCTGGGTTCGCATTTGCGAAAAACGCCCAGAATAAAAATGATATCAGTGTATCAGGTCATAACTGGGCGGAGTTTTACATAGAGGGTATAGGATGGATACCTGTTGACCCTACTATGGGAGACAAGCGTGATTCGAGAAAGCAATACTATTTTGGAGGGCTGGATAATGCTCGCCTATGTGTTAGCAAAGGTGGTTCCCACGATAGATTGCCCTTATGGTACAAAACATCACACGATGGAGAACTCATCTTTACTCAGGATGCCTCTGACTTCAAGCCGTTCAAGCATCCGAACACAATTCAGGGAGTGCACAGATTTCAGTATCGTTTTGATTTGCCCATTCACATTTCTGTCCCTGATCCTTATGGGCCCAGCCTGACTATTCTATCTAAGCAGGGAAAAATAAGAAAACCGCGTTTTAAAGGGTTCGGGTAGAGTAGGTTATGCCCACCATTCCAACAATAATAATCGTTGTGCATGGCACAGTCTGTCTGCTGTTATATGGGAAATGGCAAATAAACATAGTTATCTGAAAATTTGGATTTTGAGTAAATATAATCTCGGGTGGAGGATGGGAATAAACATAAATAAGGTAGATACCCATAATAATTTTAGATAAATACAATGCCTGTCGATATAAACCCCGTTAGATATGGTATCATTTAGTGAGAAACAGCAAATTGAAAGATGAGTGAGCCAGGTTCATTATCTAACGGGGTAAAAATCAATTGGGTGTTTTTGCATTCTTTATATAAATCAGCCAAATGCCGGAAATATACAAAAAAAGAATAGTTAAATTATTAAAGCATGCCGATTATACGCCGGTAAAACTTTCACAATTGGCCAAGGGATTAGGGGTAAGTTCAGAGGACTATCCACAGTTCAAAACGGCCTTTGACCAGCTTCGCCGGGCGGGACACGTGGTGATAGGTGCCGGGAACTTGGTTACGCTGCCTTCTTTGTCCGGCCGAATCGTAGGAACATTTCGGGCAAATCCAAAAGGGTTCGGATTTATAATCCCTCTTGAGGCCAACTTACACGGGGACTTATTTATACCGCCTGATGCAAAGGCAGACGCTATGACCGGTGACATCGTTGTCGCCCGGGTTAAAAAAAAGGGAAAACGAGCCAGCCAGATGCGATACACCGGTGAAATAATTGAAGTCCTCGAACGAGCACAAAATAAATTCGTCGGCACTCTATTGAAACATCCGGATGGTTGGATTGTTCAGCCGGATGGTGCGAGCTTTTTCGAGCCGATTTCCGTTGACGATGTGGGTGCAAAAGGCGCTAAACAAAAGGATAAGGTCGTTGTTGAGATTCTTTCATATCCGACAGAAAAATATATGGCACGGGGTGTAATCATCGAGGTGCTCGGTAAAGCAGGACATTATGACAGCGAAATAAAATCGATAATCCGCCAATATCATCTGCCGGAAGAATTCGATGATAAATGTATCGAGCAGGCGCGTAAGGCCGCCGATGAATTTGATAGTGAACAAACTTGTAGTGAGCTTGTCGAACCTAGTGATGACAGAAAAGACATTACCGACAAGACAATCATTACAATCGACCCACCGGATGCAAAAGATTTCGATGATGCTATAAGCCTGGAAAAAGATTTAGATGGCAATTGGTTATTAGGTGTTCATATCGCTGATGTAAGCCACTCTGTACCGGCAGATTCTCCATTGGATAAAGACGCAAAAGCACGTGGAAACAGCGCCTATCTACCCGGCAAAACAATTCCGATGCTGCCGGAGATATTAAGTAACGGCATTTGCAGTCTTCAGCCGGGGCAAAAACGCTTTTGTAAAAGTGTGTATTTAACCTACGACCAACTGGGTAATGTTTTATCCCGTCGTTTTGCGAATAGCATTATTAGTTCGGCGCAGCGACTGACATATCAACAAGCTGATAGGGTTTTGAAAGGCCATACCAAAAATGTTAAATCCGAAGTGATTGAACTGTTAAAGGATATGGAGACGCTCAGCCAAGCAATTGAGAAACGGCGAACAAAAAATGGAATGCTCCATCTGGATTTGCCGGAGACGGAATTGGTGATGGATGAATCCGGCCAGGTTGTGGATGCTCATCCAGCCGATACAAGCTATCCGCATACAATAATTGAAATGTTTATGGTCGAGGCCAATGAAGCGGTTGCATCGCTTCTCGATAAGCAAAATGTTTCCTTTATGCGGCGGGTTCATCCCGAGCCGGATGTTTTGAGTATGAAAAATCTGTCGCAGCTTGTCAGGGCGTTTGGTCATAGTCTGCCGAAAACACCCAGCCGAACCGATATACAGGATTTGTTGGCTTATGTTAAAGGCAGAGACAGCTCATTTGCGGTGAATATTGCGGTATTGCGAAGTTTTGAAAAGGCTGAGTACGCACCATCGCATATCGGCCATTATGCTCTGGCTTCGACGAATTATTGCCACTTTACCAGCCCGATACGACGATATGCGGATTTGATGGTACACCGCGTCTTGGAATATTATCTGCAAAATCGCCTGGATTTAGCAAAACAAGAAACAGCAGGCCTGGATTTAACAGAGATTGGAAAACATATCACCTTTACGGAACAGCGGGCAGAAGATGCTGAAAAAGAGCTGACGACAGTTTTAATACTGCAAATGTTGAGCAAACGAATTGGTGATGAGCTTGACTGCGTGGTTACTGGCCTAACAAATTTCGGTGTATTTGTTCAGTCTAAAAAGTACGGTATTGAAGGACTTATCCAGATGGGTGATTTAGGCCCCGGCCGATGGAAATTCAACAAAAGAGCGCAAAGCATTGTCAGTCAAACCGGACGCAATATTCGTTTGGGAAAATCAATGAGAGTTCGAATAGTCTCGGTAAATGTTCCTGCACGGCAGTTAAATGTGGCCCCTGTAGAACCGTTATAAGCGTAAAGCAAGCAGCAAATTCATCATCTTCTTGACATTTTGCGGAAATTTTGACATACTTTGTTAGTGATTCGTGAATTATGAATCGTCATTACGAGGCCGAACAAAGTGAGGCTGTGGCAATCTTATTAGTTATGTTTAGACAGAGGACAGATGACAGAAAAATCTGACTTCTGACTTCTGATTTCTGACTTCTTTCTATCAGGGAGTGAAAGATGAGAGCATCGCAGATGCAAAAAGGTCAGACAATTAAAATCGATGGTAGATTGTATGTAATTGTTGACTACCAGCATGTAAAGCTCGGTAAAGGCGGTGCAGTTTATCAGACAAAAATAAAGAGCTTAACTGACGGTTTAGTTCAAACCGTTCGGTTGCGCTCGGAAGAGAATGTCGAAGAGGCGTATTTAGATAAAAGGACATATGAGTACCTGTACTCATCCGGCAGTGAACATGTGATAATGGACACACAGACCTACGACCAGATTACCCTCGATGACGACGCATTTGGAGACGGTCAGAAATATCTTAAGCCGAATACCCAGCTTCAGGTCAGTATGTACCAGGGCAGACCCGTAGTGGTTACTTTACCTAATACGGTGGATTTAGAGGTTACTGAGACAGCTCCTGAAATTAAAGGTGCTACAGCAACTAATCAAAATAAGCCGGCAACGCTTGAAACAGGTCTGGTCGTACAGGTGCCGCCTTTTATTAAAGTAGGTGACATTGTCCGCATCGATACGCGCAGTGGAGAATATGTAACAAGAGTAAAAGAGTAAGAAGTGAGCTAAAGTGTCTAAAGGGAGCTAAAGTGCCTAAAATTATAGATTATTTTTAACTTTAGTTCACTCTACACTTTAGTTCACTTTAGCTCACTGCTTTTTAATTGCGATGTTTGATAAAGTCGGCAAAAGTCTTGTAAAGGTCTTTGGCTCACGCAATGAGCGACTGTTAAAGAATGTCTACACACCAATCGCCCGGCAGGCGGGCGAATATGAAAAGCACATACAAAAACTCGACGATGATGCATTGAAATCGAAAACTGCGGAGTTCAAGGCCAGGTTAAAGACAGGCACAAAGGCGGAGGATATCTTGCCGGAGGCCTTCGCAGTTGTCCGCGAAGCGGCAAGACGCAACGTAAAAATGCGGCATTTCGATGTGCAGCTCATCGGCGGTAATGTCCTTTACGAGGGTAAAATCGCTGAAATGGCTACCGGTGAGGGAAAAACTCTCGTGGCAACACTGGCTGCATACCTTGTTTATCTTACCGGAAGAAAAGTCCATATTGTTACCGTTAACGATTACTTAGCCAAACGTGATGCAGAATGGATGGGGCCGGTCTATCAGGCTCTGGGGATGACCGTGGGGGCAATTCAAGCAGGTATGGATACGAGCGGGGAGGAGCGAAAAGGTCAATATGCCTGCGATGTTACCTATGGTACAAATAATGAGTTCGGCTTCGATTATCTTCGTGACAATATGAAAATATCACTCGAGCAAATGGTCCAGGGCAAGCTGCAATATGCCATAGTTGACGAGGTCGATTCGATTCTGATTGACGAGGCCAGGACGCCACTGATTATATCGGGGCCAGCCTTTGATGAGACAAGCAGATATCAAAAAGCGGACCAGGTATCGAGAAAGCTCATCGGTCTGCAAAGCAGCTACGACCACATTAAAAAGCAAATTGATACTGCTCAACGAAGCTTAGCCAACGCCCAGGGTGAATTAGCTGAGGCGAAAAAAGGCAAAGACAACAAGCGAATTAAAAATGCCCGGAAGGTAATAGAGAAAAGTCAGCAGGAAATTGACAGTGCAGAAGCCCGGCTTACAGAAGAAACCCAATATTACGAAGTCGAATACGACAGGAAACAGGTACATCTCACGCACGAAGGAGTAGGAGCCGCCCAGGAAATAGCAGGGGTAGGGTCATTTTTTACCGGCTCGAATATGGAATGGCCGCATCTTCTGGAGCAGAGTTTGCGTGCTCACGCAACCTTTGAAAGAGAGAAAGACTACGTTGTTATGGACGGCAAGGTTATTATCGTTGATGAATTTACAGGTCGATTGATGCACGGCAGACAGTGGTCGGACGGTTTGCATCAGGCAGTCGAGGCGAAGGAGAACGTAACCGTAAAAGAGGAAACTCAAACACTTGCTACCATCACTCTTCAAAATTTCTTCAAACTCTATGACCTGATAGCAGGAATGACCGGTACAGCCGCTACCGAAGCCGAAGAATTTATGAAGATTTATAACCTTGAAGTAGTTGTAATACCAACCAACGAACCCTGTATCAGGGACGACCAGGAAGACGTAATCTATAAAACGATGTCTGAGAAATCTGTCGCTATAATAGAAGCGATAAACGAGGTCAGTGCTTCCGGTCGGCCGCTGCTTGTGGGGACGGTCAGCGTAGAGAAAAACGAAGCCCTTTCTGCAGCTCTTTCAAAAAGATTCGGCCTGGAACACGAGGTTCTCAACGCCAAGCAGCACGAAAGAGAAGCTCCGATTGTAGCTAAAGCCGGCCAGCAGCACAGAGGACGGGACGGAAAAATGAGAGGCAATATAACCATTGCAACAAATATGGCAGGACGCGGAACCGATATTGTTCTGGGACCCGGTGTGGCAGAGCTTGGCGGGCTGCATGTACTGGGTACCGAAAGACACGAGGCCAGAAGAATTGATAATCAGCTTCGAGGCCGATGTGGCAGACAAGGCGACAAAGGCTCAAGCCAGTTCTTTTTGAGCTTCGATGATGACCTGATGCGAATTTTTGCCCCCGACTGGACGGTCAAGGCACTTTCGTGGATTGGCTGGGAAGAAGGTCAGCCAATCGTACACGGCCGAATAAGCAAAGGCATTGAAAGAGCACAAAAGAAGGTTGAGGAGCGAAACTATGAGATTCGCAAGAGTCTGCTTGAATATGATGAGGTTATGGACTACCAGCGAAAAATCTTTTACTCACGCAGACGACAGATACTGACCGGCCAGGGGCTGAAAAATATCATCTATGAAATGATTGAAGCAACGATTGAAAAGCATTGCCAGACCATTCTCAGTAATGACTATCCTCGCAATTGCATTATCGAGTGGGCCAGAACAAATTTTAGTGTTGATTTAAGGCCTTCAGATATTGCCGGCGCTAAACCGCAAGAAATTGAAAAACCGATAAAAGAGAAAGCAAGAGATAATGCAGCCAATAACATATCGCTTTCTCTTGGTGAGTATTTGGAAGACTATAGTGACCCGCGAAGCTGGGACATCGAAGGTTTATCTAAATGGGCTATGAGCGCATTTAAGGTTAGTTTAAGCCCCGGCAAAGTCAAAGACCTATCACCGCAGGAGATTGAAGAGCAATTGATAACAGCGGCTGCCGAGCAAGTTGATAAAAAGGACTGCTCCCAGCTGAATGAATTTTTGAAGGGGGATTTTGCCATTCATACGTTTGCCGAGTGGGCACGAGCCAAGTTCGATATAAAACTGGACATTAGCGAGCTGGTGAATCTCAATTCCTCACAAATCCATCAGCTTCTTACCGAAAGAAGCGCAGCTAAATACAAGCGCCGGGAGATTGAGTATCCTGTAGAATTTGCGATGAATATGGTTTATGGGCCCCAGGGGGCTAACGTGTACGCATTCGAGGCGCTGGCCGACTGGGCCAATAAAAAATATAAGGCAGGCCTGACAATCGAGCAGCTACAGAACACCAAACCCCGCCGCCTGCATAAACAGCTGCTCGAATTAAGTGAAAGCTATAACAACGGCGAGTTGGACCGGGAAATCGCTGAAAAAACTGCAAATTTAAATACTGCCGAACTGGTCAATTGGGCCAATGAAAGATTTGATGCTTCTCTGACTGAAGAATACCTGGGTGATGGACCGGGACTTAAAGAAAAGCTGTATGAAAGGGCAAGAGAATTCTTGCGCGCCGAGCTTAGCGACCTCGAAAAATATGTTTTGCTCCAGGTTTATGACGGCGCCTGGAAGGACCATCTCTACACGATGGACCATCTAAAAGACAGCATCTGGACCCGCTCTTTTGCTGAAAAAGACCCCAAGACGGAATATAAGCGCGAAGGCTTCAGGATGTTCGAAGAGATGCTCGAGACGATTGAGGACCGGGTTACGGATATTATCTTCAAGGTACGCTTGGAAGCCGGCGCCAGAGCCAGGAGTGTCTGGACGGTAAGTCAAACAGCGCATGATGAGGTAGGCCAGTTCGCAATGGCCGAGCGTCAGCGAGCCGCTGCGCAGGCCCCGCAGGGTGAGCCAAAAGTAAAGCAAATTCGGCTGGAACATCCTAAGGTTGGCCGAAACGACCCCTGCCCTTGTGGTAGTGGTAAAAAATACAAAAAATGCTGTGGAAGGAACGCATAATCCCGCACCTATTTTGAGATTCAGCCATTGATTTGGCAAATAAACCTCAATATTATCAAAAACAACAATATCCGGATTTTTGCTGGTATTTCAAAATAGGTGCGGGATAAAAGAAAACATCGAGCAACTTGCGCTACTCGATGTTTTCCGGAGGGGAGAAAAAATTATATTCAATTCTTCCCTGTTATCGGCAACAGCAAAAAGCAACTTTAATTACCTGTTTTTATTTACGCTATGAGTGGTTAAAGGTTCGATAAATAGTGATTGGAAAGATATAAATTGATGTAAGTCCCGTTAGAAATAAGACATCTGGAATATGACTTTGCCAATGGTGGGTAGATTTTCCAACGAGCTTTCTTTCTAACGGGATAACTTTGTGCCTTTGCAGACTTTAGACACCACGCCTTTTGGTAAGCCATCTGAAGCGAAAGACATCGCGAATCTTCTCGGTAAATCGGACCCCCATACGCTGCGTGCTGGTCTTAAATTCTGTCCGTTTGAAATCCTCGGCCGTCGGCTTGGCTCGGGATTTGCCGAATATTGATAACAATACCCCGGCAAGAAAACCAAGTAATGAGCTTATTTTAGTGCGAATGGACATTTATTAATAAGCGAGTTATCTTTGTACCGCCAATTTTACGCTGGCCAATAACTGTTCTCCGGTTCTGCTTTCAATCGCAGATTTTCCGAATAATTGATGTCTTTCGAGGATTTGCGGCTTTTGGTCATAATATCTTTGCGCTGCACCGGCACCGCCTTCTGCAGCGCCGCCGGTTTTATATTCGCCCTCTAAAAGCCACGAGCTAACCTCATCGTCATACTCAGCAGGATAAATAATTGCGACAACAAACTTATCGTCACTGTGTTTGGCCAGCCCGCCAGTCGTAAGGCGGGCAAGATGAACCTTCGCTCGGCAGGGGGGATTAGTCTGAACCGCCAAATTTACAAGCTGCTTGAAATCTCTATCGGCTGTTTTGAGGTCAGCCGAATAAAAGAACATACCTTCCTCAAGCTGGAAGGTCTGGGCCGGGACACCTTTTAGTTCGAGTCGGCCATCGGGATAGGCCTTGTGGATTTTATAGACCTTGCAGTCTTTATACTTTCCGCTTTCTAAAAGCTCAGCGACTTCTTCAGCGGTAAAGCCGACGCCGGCATGGTCGCCGCCTGCGGCGAGCTCAACCGAGCCGAAGTCGAATATATACAAGCCGACGTATTTTTCGCTATTTTGTAGTTTCGGTAGCTTCATAACTTAATAAGTGCTTGTGTCCTAGATTTTTCTGATTCTTATTTTATTATGTTCCAATCTCACGTGTCAACTCGGCCTTGATTTTTTCTTTTTTTACGGAGATGAGCACCAGGCACTCATTATATACTTATCAACCTATCATTTTTGAAGAACATTGTGTTATGTTAACAAAAGCTTCACAAGCTTTTTTTGCAAACTCGGCGAGGGCTTTTTGGTAAAAGCTGCGGTCCCACCTACGCCAGAGCTACGGCGGGCAGGCTTTTTCGCAAATATTGTTACAGCCGGGCCAATGGGGCCATACACAGCCGGATTAGTCGGGCCAAAAACAGCGATTGTTTTAACACCCAACGCGGAAGCCAGATGCGTAATCCCGCTGTCATTGCCCAAAAAAGCATCCGCACAGCTTAAAAGACCCAATACCTGAGTCAAAGACAAATCCATCAGGCATCGGCCAACGCTTTTTATCTTTTTGATATTCGTTTTGCTGAATTTATCTAACTCGGCAGGCCCTAATAAAAATACCACTTCGATACCTTTAGAGCCAAGCTGTTTTGCTATAGCTAAAAAATTATCTATATGCCAGCATTTATTCGGCCCGCCGCTGCCTGGCTGGATAATCACCAGCTTTTTACCGAAATCAACATCTATTTCCTTCAGCAGCTCTTTACCTCTGTTTTTATCCGCTTCGGTTGCTTTTATAAGGGCCTCATTGGGTTCAGCTTTCGGTGGCGCTAAAGACAAACCGCTTTGCTCGATAAATTGCTGGATATAAAAGCCGGTTAAATGGCCGGTGAAGTTTTTTGCCTGCACCTGTGGTTGCCTCGCCACCTGTACCCGCGTTTTCTGTGCGGGTAGTACAGGTGCGGGCACAGATGGCGCAGGCACAGGTGGCGGCTTCATAGACAATGTTATAATCTCCGCACTGTGGCTGCAATGGGTAGTGTAAATCAGGTTTTGTTCAAAGTCACTATTTGGCTCACCTAAAAATGTCACAATCCAGGCATAATCAGCAAAAGCATTTATCAAAGAGTCCCCATCCGCAAGGTCGAATGTCTTATTTGGAGTAAATAGTCGATGTAAATCCATTGAATCTATGGAGCGAATACCATCGATGCAGGTTCTGCCCGACAAGATACAGATATATTCAGTGTGCCCTAGAATATCAATCCCACCCAATCCGAGTGAATCTTTCATAAATTGAGCTAATGGGATGGTCAATATACAATCGCCTATCGCACCCGGCTGAAGTATCGCTCCTCGCTGTGCCTGCCTTGATGCTTGGGCACCCTTTTCTCTCAGTAAATTCAAGATGTCATCGTTTGTCTGCATAATCGAATCCGCATTCTTTACCGCGGGGACCGCTGAGGACGCAGAGAAAAAAATTAAAGTTAAACCCGGCGGTCTCTGCGCTCTCAGTGGTAAATACTCTGGGGGTGCTATTCCAGATGGCTTTTGATAGCATTAAGCTGCTCTTCGGTAACCTTCACGCCCAATTCCTTGGCAATTTTTATATGCTTGAAGGCCAATTCATACTTATTTAGCTTATAATACCCAGAGGCAAGGCCGTAATGCGCATCTCCCATTTTCGGTTCCATCTCAATCGCCTTCAAATACGCAGCTACTGCCTGTTCATACAGACCCTTGTTGGAATACGAAGAGCCCAAATTGTGATAAATCATACCCTCATCCGGCTTTATCTGAATGGCTTTTGTATACTGCTCAATGGCCTCATCGTAATTCTGCAAACTGGAATATGCATTTCCCAGATTTACCAAGGCAGCCGGCATATTGGGTTCAACAGCCAAAGCCCTTTTGTATGCTTGAATCTCATCGTCAACCAAACCCAATTTGTTGTAACACAAAGCCAGGCCATAGTGCGCTTTGGCTAAATCGCTCTTTATTTTCAAAGCATTTTTATATTGAAGTATTGCCATTTGATAGTTTTCCATCTGGTTGTAAACGTCGCCCAATTGGCTGTGCAGAAAGGCGTCTTTCGGCTCCAAACTAAGCGCCTTCTTCAGTTCTGTTATTGCCTGGGAAAATCGATTATGTTTGTAGTAAGCTAAAGCCAGGTTCTTGTAAGCATCTATGAAATTCGGGTCTAACTTGATTGCCTGGTGGTATTGAAAAATAGCATAATTTAACCGGTCTTGTTCAATGTAAGCATTACCCAGGTTGTTATGTGTCTTGGCATCGACCGGATTGATTTCCAAAGCCGCCTGATATTGGTACATCGCATCCTGCAATCGACCCATTTCAAGATAGACGTTGCCTAAGTTTGCCAATGCCTCAGACAATGATGGATTTATCTGAACGGCTGTTTCAAATGCGAGCAACGCAGACTCTGTATTGCCGATATCGCCGTAACAGCTGCCAAGATTATTAAAAAAGCATCCCAAAGTCTGAATTTTATTGAGGTTTGCCATATAGATACTGTCTTTGCCGCTTTCGGGCACCTTAAATTTATTTATGTAGTGTTCATTAGAAGCGGTTCCACCCTTGCTTGTTGTTTCAATATTGAACCTCACTCTCCCGTCATCGTATCTAACAAAAAAGTGCCCTGGCACTACCACTCCATGTAAAGCAAGACCGAGCCGCTCTGCCAGTGATAGATAAAGGATTGATAGACTCAGACAATATCCTCGTCTTTTATCCAGCACAGTGTGCAAAAACAAATCATTAGGGTCGGTTGCTTCTGAAATAGATTCGAACCCAAGCTCATCGAACAGGTACTTGTTTATCACCGGAATCGCTTTGTAATTCGCCCCCAATCTTTTTCTATCGAGTCTCTCACGAATTTCCAGAGCCATATCATCTAATGTCGCCAGGTGTCGTCGGCCGTGCACAAGGTCGCTCCAGTTCTCAGAGATAATTAAAGCAGCGGTCGCCAGGTCAATCTCGTCTTCATTTAATCGCAGAACCTGTTCAATGGACCTTGCGTATAGACCGCTTTTGTCCTCATTGGCCAACTCGTCGGGGCGGAGCTCGCTCGTCGCGGCGAAGCGCCGAGCCGTAGCCGGGCCGTAGCCCGAAGGCCTGTCTTGGCCTGCCCCCGTTCTTGCTTTCGCAAGAAAGCACGGGGGCGAGAGAATCAAAACACACATCACTACTAAAAATGTCTTTTTCATCGTTATTGACCTTATTATGTAAAAAATCAGGTATTATACAATCTAAACTTCGATTGGAATACTGACAGGGCGTCGCTTAAACAAATCTATCTGCATCCACCTGTTGCTCTTGAATCTGGCGCGATTTGCAAGACCAACCGCAATAATACTGAGTGCAGCGGCTATCCATGGCCCTAAAGGACCAAGAGAGGGGAAAAATATAACTATAAGCACGCCCCCAGCTCCTAATATTACCACCGCCCCTATCGATGATACGATTGCCAGCCAGACTGTATCACCTGCGCCACGCAAGGGGCCGCTGTAGATAATTCGTGCTGCATGGAAAACCTGGTATATAGCTGCACAAATCAAAATATTAGTCCCGGCTTTAATCACCTTGGCGTCAGAGGTCCAAAACTGCATTAGTGGCTCTCTGAATAAAAGAAAACAAATCCCTATCGTTCCCATATAAACCAGCGCAACTCGCAGGCAGATGCTTGTTTGTTTTGCTGCAAGTTCCTTTCGTCCCTGCCCGATTGTCTTGCCCACCGCAGCCGTCAACGCCGTGGAGATGCCAACAATTGGCATAACTGAAACATTTGTATAAGATAGTACTGCGCTTGTCGCAGCTAATGCCTCTGTGCCGAATTTACCAACCAGACCGAACAGAATCACTCCCCAAAAGGCAACATTTATCATAAGGTCAAAACCGGCTGGAAGTCCCACTTTTAGCAAATCATACATCTTGCCGAAATCAATATTAAACGTCCGCCTGGAATGAAAAGTTGCGTTTATATTGCCGCCCAAAAGCAAGGTCAAATTTATGCCGGCCATTACAGCTATCCCGATAAATGTCCCCCAGCCCGCACCTGCAATCCCCATCGCAGGAAACCCGAACTTGCCAAAAATCAATACATAATTAGCTATAACATTGACCACCTGCCCGCACAATGCTGCATACATCGTAATAATAGGCCGATGGATACCCATAAAAAATTGGCTGCTTGCCCAGTTAACAATCGCCAGCATTTGGGCGTAAAGCATAATTCGTAGATATATTACCTCCATAGTGCAAACTGCCGGCGGTTGTCCCATCATTTTGAAAATCCACGGTGCCGCCGGCCACATAATCGCCAGCACAACCGCTAAATACGCAACTCCTATATACATCACCTGCCAGAAATAATTCGAGCAGTCCCTCTTGTTGCCTCTGCCCAAGCTTTGACTTACGAACGTGTTTAAGCTCGTCATCGCCCCGATTGCGAAAGCGCCGGGTACGAAACTGACGACACCAGCCGGCAAAATCGCCGCCAATGCCTCCGTCCCCAGACGTGAAACCATAAACCTGTCTACAAACTGCATAATTGTAAACGATATGGTCGTTACCACCATCGGAGCTGCCAGCTTGAGCATATACCCAAGCGATGTCTCATCCACGCCCGTCTCTGACGGGCTGGGCCCGTCCACACCGTTTCGGATTTCGAGTGTTGACTTATCGTTCATTAAAAAGTCCTGTTGTTGTTACTATTATTGCGAATGCTGCTGCCGCTTGTCATTCTGAGCGGAACAAAGTGGAGCGAAGAATCTCAATTATTTATCCAAATTTAGTTTTTTTTGCAGTGTCTCAGCCGGGACACCCGAAACCTGTAAGTGCTTGACCGGGCTGGTCTTGCCGGAAATTATACGAACGGCATTTTTCTTTACACCGAGCTGTTTAGCCAAAAACTCCAGTAGGCATTTGTTGGCTTTTCCCTTCTTTGCCGGGGCTGCGACTTTAATTTTCAGCATACCGTTGTGCAGACCACTAATCGCAGTCTTGCTGCTGCCGGGCACAACCTTTACCGCGAAGACAATACCCTCATCCCGTGGTGAGTTCATCGAATCCACAACTTTTTGTACAGACAGTTTCGCCATAGAAAGTTAAGTTCAATTGGATAGCAGGCAACCAGCATCCAGTACTCTGTCAGGGTTGAATTAATAAGTGTCATTGCGAGCGATTCCACTTTCGTCATTGCGAGTGAAGCGAAGCAATCTACATTTAGCCTGCGGTTTTACCGCAGGTTTTGACTCACAAAATCGCGGTTGGCAGAGTACCAATTCCATCCTCCTGTACGTTATTCAACAATTTCCCTGAGGTTTACTCCGACTGCAAACTGGACATACTTTTCAATCTGCTCGGCAAGTTCACCTAAACGCTCAAGCTGGAAATCTTCATAATGGCCGGAGATAAACTCGCCGTCGAGTGCTTTTTTGAAAATTCTAACCCGTATAATGGATGGCTCGGCTTTTGCCTTGCTGAAATCACTGTCTTTATGCTCGGTAAGCTCAACACGCCAGTCCTCGCTTATAAAGACAAGGCATTTGCCGGTAAAAACCGCCATCGGAAAATAATCGCGTAATAACTTAAGTGTCTCCATTACTTATTTTTGTTTTTTGCCACAGATTTCACAGATTACATTGATTTAATATTGTCATTTCTGCGGAAGCAGGAATCCATTTTCTTTTAGTTTTCTCATCTGTGTAAATCTGTGTTCATCTGTGGCTAATTTTATTTTTCTCTATGTTCTTTGTGGCTTATTTTTCTGCCTCAAGTGCGCCAACTAATTCTTTAATATTAGAACCTATCCCAAAACCTCAATTTTTGAGTTAATGTGAGCCGATATATGGTTTATGGACCTTACAAACAAACAGTGGCAACGGATTGCGGAATTCATTCCGAAGCCCAAAGCCCAGCCTGGA
>Ga0307432_1000361_pt1 | contig 36915 bp, 38 predicted proteins | sample SalMarWE160150MG_FD_202158 | JGI IMG/M metagenome (GOLD analysis project Ga0307432, IMG submission 202158) | Salt marsh sediment microbial communities from the Plum Island Ecosystem LTER, Massachusetts, United States - WE1603-150 | ecosystem: Environmental > Aquatic > Marine > Intertidal zone >...
TATTGGTCGCATAGTGGTCGACAATTTTCACGAGCTTGGAATGCTGGCGGAAATGGCTGAGGAGCAAGGTTCTACACCCGATATATTGCTCAGGCTGTCTCCCGGGGTAGAGCCTCATACTCATAGATATATTGCTACCGGTATTGTTGATAGTAAGTTTGGTTTTCCCCTGCTCAGCGGGGAAGAGGCGGTAGCTCAAGCCATGTCAGCCCCTAATCTGAACCTGGTCGGTTTGCACTTTCATATAGGCTCTCTTATCTTTGAGGTTGAGCCGTATCAGGAGTCTATTGAGGTTATACTTGACTTTGCCGCTGAAATGAAGCAGAAACACGGGTTTGAGCTCAGGGAACTAAATGTTGGTGGGGGGTTTGCTATTCAGTATACCCTGGATTCTCCAGCCCCACCCATTTCTGCCTATGCTGAGGTGATAGCATCTAGTGTTATTACTAAATGTCGGGAGTTAAAGTTGGCTCTGCCCCGGCTTATCATTGAGCCGGGAAGGTCAATAGTGGGGGCGGCTGGGGTGGCACTATATACGGTGGGTGTGGTCAAGGAGATACCGGGGGTCAGGTGTTATGTGTCGGTAGACGGTGGTATGGCTGACAATATCCGTCCTGCTCTTTACGGGGCTAAATATGAGGCAGTGGTAGCTAATAAGATGCAGGAAGAAGAGGTAAAGGAGATTACTATCGCTGGCAAGTTTTGCGAGTCGGGCGATATATTAGTTAGAGATATTGCTCTGCCCCCAGTTTCGGCAGGTGATATTATAGCTGTGCCTGGCTGTGGCGCATATTGCCTGCCCCAGGCGAGCAATTTTAACGCCTCATTTAAGCCAGCGATTGTTCTGGTCAATAAAGGTAAAGCCCGCCTTATTCGGCGCCGGGAGACCTTTACCGACCTGACCAGGTGTGATTTAGTTTAGAGATTGTTTATCTACCTCACCCCCTTTATCCCCCTCTCCTTCAAAGGAGAGGGGGATATAGAGGTTTTTGAAGGGGCGAAGCCCATTCAAACTTCCCTTGATAAATAATCTCTTGATTTAGGCATAGGTAAGAGGGGGTTTACTTAAACAATTTATGCGTAAAGAGGTTTTAGGGTGTGGCAGGTAGTCGGTCAAACCAGGGCTGTTTCCCTGCTCCAGCGTAGCTTGGAGAGGGAGGCGGTGGCTCATGCCTATCTTTTGATTGGTCCTGCCCATGTGGGCAAGATGACGCTGGCGCTAAATCTGGCTATGGCGTTAAACTGTGAGGCGTCTGAGCCCCCCTGTGGAGTTTGTGACTCATGTCAGAAAATAGCTTTAGCCAAGCACGCTGACGTTCAGATTATAGGCTTGACTAGAGATGGGAATTCGGCGGAGAAGCCTCAGGTAGAAATCAGTATTGACCAGATTAGGCAAATGCAGCACTCAGCCAGCTTACCACCCTTTGAGGGTAGGTATAAGGTATTTATTATTGACGGGGCGGAGCTATTGTCCCACGAAGCGGCTAATTGCTTGCTTAAAACCTTGGAAGAACCGGTGGGAAAGGTAATTTTTATTTTGCTAACCACTAATGAGAGGTTACTGCCAGCTACTGTTATTTCTCGCTGCCAGCGATTGGAGTTACCCCCGTTGGCCGCTACCGAGGTCGAGGCTACCCTTAATAGTCACTGGGGTGTTGAGCCACCAAGGGCTAAACTTCTGGCTAGGCTTTGCCACGGCTGTCTGGGTTGGGCACTATCGGCTGCCCATAATGGTGGCTTGTTGGAGCAGCGTGCCCAAAGAATGGACCGATTGCTTAATGTCATTGAGGCTGATTGTGAGGAGCGTTTTGCCTACGCGACCCAGTTGGCGGCTCAGTTTAGCCAAAACCGGGGATTAGTCCAGGAGATTCTGGATTTATGGCTTGATTATTGGCGTGACCTGCTCTTAATTAAGGCCGGGTGTGGCGATACCATTACTAATGCTGATATGCTAGCTACGCTCGTTGACCAGGCCAGGGGTTATAGTCTGGTTCAAATAAAGAGCTTTATTAATAGCCTTCAGGCGGCTGAGGAACAGCTTAGACAGAATGCCAATCCGCGACTGGTGCTGGAGGTATTAATGCTTAATATACCTAGGAGAGGTAGGTAAAGAGTGGCTGAGATTGTTGGCGTACGTTTCAAAAGAGCTGGTAGAGTATACTATTTCGACCCGGCAGGTATTGAGCTGGAGGTAAATGACTGGGTAGTGGTTAAGACCACACGCGGGCTAGAGCTAGGATATGTGGTCATTTCGCCTAAGCAGGTATTGGACAGTGAGGTGTCCGGACCGTTGAAGTCGGTAGTGCGCAAGGCTGACCCCGAGGATATCAAGCGTGCCCAGGAATTTGAAAGTAAGAGTAGAGAGGCTCTGGCTAAGTGTGATGAGCTGATTGCTAAACTACACCTGCCAATGAAGCTACTATCGACTGAATACGACCTTAGTGGCAAGCGCCTTACCTTTTTCTTTAGTGCTGTTGAGAGGGTTGATTTCCGTGAGCTGGTCCGGGAGTTAACCAACCATTTCAAAGTACGGGTAGATTTACGCCAAGTAGGGCCTAGAGATGAAACCAAGCTGCTGGGTGGCTTTGGCCGGTGTGGTCGTCCGCTATGTTGTATGAGCTTCTTAAGTGAGTTTGCCCCGGTTTCGATTAAGATGGCAAAAGAGCAGAATTTACCGCTTAATCCGGTGAAGATAGCCGGTATTTGCGGTCGCTTGATGTGCTGCTTGGGCTATGAGAGTGAGCTATATCATGCTATGCGGGGGAAATTGCCCAAGCAGAGGCAGCGAGTGTCTACGCCTATGGGGGCGGCTAGTGTGGTTGGGGCTAATCCGTTGAAGGAAACGGTTTTGGTTGAGTTGGAGAGCGGGGCGACTGTAGAATTGCCCCTCAGTGAGATTACTATTGAAGCTGAGCATCCTCCCAAGCAGGGGAAAGGGGGTTAGTTTGTGGTGGGGAGGTATTTTTGCCATTCGGTCTGGGTTTGCCGGTAGTGATAGGGGATATAGAAGGGGAGGCCACCGTGTGGTGGAGAGGGGCGGCGAATTAATTTCATTCCAGCTTCGTCCGGGGTTTTGCCTGCCTTATGACGATTACAAGTTATACAGGCGCTAACCACATTCTCCCAGGTATGTTGACCACCTCGGTGTCGTGGGATGACATGGTCTAAGGTAAGTTGCCGTGTTTCTTTACCACAATACTGACAGGTGTAGTGGTCACGGTTGAAAACCTCAAGGCGTGTCAGTTTTCTCTCGGGTCGGGGGCGCTTAATCATATAGACTACTCGGATTACTGAGGGCAGGGGGAAGGTGCAATTGGCTGAGTGAATAAATCCTGAACCATTCTCTAGCATCTCAGCCTTGCCTCGATAAATTAATACTGCCGCTCGCCGGGCTCGACATATATTGAGCGGCTCATAGCTCTGATTCAGCACTAAGACGGGAAGATTTATCATATCTAAGGCTTCTTTCCACACACGGTTTTTCATTTTACTAAAAAACTTCTGGCTATGCAAGTTTGGGTTTGGGCTGCTTAGCTCTAGCGCCCTTTCTTGCCACTGCGAGTTATTTTCCTTCGGCTGGACGTGGCATCAGTTCGGTAGTCGGGAGCAGTGATATTGAATACCAGGCTGATTTTGGGGTCTACGAGGCGGGAACTGATGGGACTATCAATTTCATCCGGTGAACAGCGGGTGGTAATCACTGTTGACAGTCGGGCATTATACCGATAGTTGATAACCTGGTAAAGCTTTTCCTGAGCCCAGGGGGTAGTCGTCTGCTCGCCAAAGTCATCCAGGATGAGTAGAGGAGACGTCTTTACTCTTTCAAATAGCTGGTCATAGGATACCTTGCTCTCGGGGCTAAAGGTGGAGCGTAGATGGTCAAGGAAATCAGGCACTACCACGAACAGGGCTGGCTTATTAGCTTGATAGCGGTGATTGGCGATAGCCGCTGCCAGGTGGGTTTTGCCACAGCCGGTGACACCCATGAATACCAGCCAGCCATCGGGTGATTTGGCAAAATCAAGGGCTGCGCGGAACACCAGTTCCAGGTTCTCACGTTGCTCTGGCGGTAGATTAACCCGCTTACGGGGCCAGTTAAATTTGTCAAAGGTCATACTTTTTTGCAGCTCAAACTCTGGTCCCCAGCCATATTCTAATAAGGCTGGTTTTTCCTCAACTACGTATATATGACATAAATTAGGGTCGGTTAGACGGGCACGTATTCGGTCTTCTAGCTGTTCAATAGGGACGATGGTAACAATTACGGTAGGCAGTTCGCTATTAAAGCGATGATTTAGTAATTGTTCCAATTTTTCTTTAGCCCAGGGGGTGGCAGTTTGAGCCCCCAGGTCATCCAAGACTAATAGCGGGGCATTACGTACCTGGTCAAAGAATTCATCATAAACAATTTCACTATTGGGGTTGAAGGCAGAACGCAGGTGGTCGAGGAGGTCGGGGATGGTGATAAAGAAAGCAGGATAACCATGGCTAAGGTGCTCATTGGCGATAGCCGCTGCCAAGTGCGTTTTGCCACAGCCATCAGGACCAGCCAGGATTAACCATCCTTTGGGTTGGCTGGCAAATTCTTTGGCTGCCTGGCAGGCGCGGGCAAATTGCTCCTGGTTGATAGGATTCCCACTTCTCCCCTGAGGGAGGAGGTTGTCAAAGGTGAAGCGAGTTAGCGAGCCCAGGTTACTATATCGTAGTAAGCGGGTTTGGCGCTCTTTATCTAATTCGCCCCGGGTGCACCGGCAGGCAATAACTCGGTTAAAATCTGGCTTTCCTGATGGTAGACGAGGATGAACAAATCCTGCCCCTTTACAAATAGGACAGACTGAATCTGGTGGGGCTTCTTCTGGTTCTTCAGCGCCTGACCATGTGGCCATATTTGCCTTTGATGTATTTATCGGGGTCTGTCTTTTTAAAATCTCGCTTATATGTTCCACTGTCCTTTCCTTCTGATGACCAGCGCTCTAAAATTGCCAAGATATAGCTCTTTTTGCGTTTGTTCTGATTAACCGCCTCCCGGATAGCATCCCTAATCCAGGCTGCGGGATATAATTTCTCTGCCTCACGTAGTTCTTCGGCAATCATCGGGGTCAGCATGCCGATATTCTCTTCGTAGAGGGTGAAGATATCAGGTAGCTCCTCAATCTCAAGCGTGGTCGGTTCTTTAGCCTTCACTCCGGTCAATTTGATGTCACCATTTTGAATTTTAGCCACAATCTGTCTATTGTCGTCGGTATTGAGGAAATAAGCATCCTCGGGTGTTCCGTCTCTATCTAATACTATATGAAGGACAGTCCCCCGCTTGGTAGCCATTGTCAGGGCTTGACGCAATACTTCGTCGGGGGGCTTGGCTACTTCCTTGAGGCTGCGCATTAGGCTGGTATTAGTTAACAGCTCACTATAAGTAATGAAGCGGGGATAGCCTCGTTTGCGGTAAAGTGCCCCCAGAATATGAAGGGTTGTCTTGAGCTCGGCAATATCGCTAATCTGTGGTAGTAATGTGCTGAAGAAAAAATTGGGTAGGGGGGTAAACTGCATCTTGGCTGGGAAACCGGTAAACTGCTTCATAATAGACTCGGCTCTTCGTTAGCAATATTTTCGAACTTGGTTAGTTTAGGTATAAAACGCAAATTTCTTTGTCCCGTAGGACCATTACGATGCTTGGCAATTATAATCTCAGCTGGAGGAGGGTAAGTTTCATCCTTATGCTTAGGGTCTTGTTCCCACTCCTCTTTGCTGTAGTAGACCTCGTCTCGGTAGATAAACAAAACAACATCAGCATCTTGTTCAATGCTACCGCTTTCACGCAGGTCGGAAAGTTGAGGTTTGTGTGAAGCTCGCCACTCTACAGCTCGGCTGAGCTGGGATATAGCCATTACTGGCACATTAAGCTCACGAGCTATTGCCTTAAGGGAACGAGAGATGAAGCTAATCTCCTGAACCCTGTTTTCTCCTCGGCTGTCCCCCTGCATCAGTTGCAGGTAGTCAACAATAATGAGGTTGATGCCGCGCTCGTAATGGAGTCGTCGGGCTTTGCTTCGCATCTCTACCATCCTGAGTTGGGGGGTGTCATCAATATAGATTGGGGCTTCAGAAAGGATGCCGGTGGCATCCATAATCCTTTTTTCATCCTTTTCATCGTGAAGCCCAAGGCGAACCTGTCTTAAATTGACTCCAGATTCACTGGACAAGAGGCGTAACACCACTGGCTCCCGTGCGCTCTCTAGGCTGAATAGAGCCACGCAAGCCTTTTGCTCTATAGCGGCATTTCTGGCGATGTTAAGAGCCAGGCTGGTTTTGCCCATGCTGGGTCTACCGGCGATGATAGTCAAGTCCGAACGCTGGAATCCGCCGAGAAATTCATCCAGCCCGGTAAAACCTGACAGCACATAGGGGATTGCCTCAGGGTAGCCCTCCTCGGTAGTCGGGCTGGGAGTAGTTTCAAAATACTTGTCTAGTACCTGGCGAATATGAACAAAGTCTCGGGGGGTTCCATGACGCAGTCTAAATAGGACATCCTCAGCCCGACTGAGGCTGGCATCAACATCAGGATTAGCCTCATAACCGATGGCGGCAATTTGGCTACCGGCATTGATAAGGTGGCGCATTACCGATAAGCGATAAACAATTTGGGCATAATGCTCAATATCAAGCGAGGTAGGGACTATGGATATCAGGTGACTTAAATAGGCGGCACCACCACATGCCTCTAGTTTATTCTGTCGGTCTAGCTCTTGAGCTACTGTAATTTGGTTTATCGCCTCATCGCGCTGAGAAAGCGATAGGCAAGCCCCGTATAGCCATTGATTTCGTTCGCTATAGAAGTCGGGCTGGTTTAGGAAACTAGCAATTTTGTAGATGGCGGTGCCGTCTATCAGCAGTGAGCCGATTACTGCTTCCTCAGCATCAATATCATGGGGGGGTAGCTTATCACCATCCAATTTAGACCTTCTCCTCAGCGGTAATTGTAACCTTTATCCTGGGCACTATATTCTTAGCTAATCTAATAGCTACTTCATAGCTACCGAGTTGACGGATGGGCTCAGCTAAGTCTAGTTTCCTCTTGTCAACAGCTACCCCGGCAATGGTTTGCAACTCAGCAGCAATATCGGCGCTGGTGATTGAGCCATACAGCCGGTCTTTAGCTCCGGCTCGAACTTTTAGGGTAATCTCCTTTCCCTCTAGTTGGTTAGCCAGCTTAACTAACGCATCCTCTGTCTGGTCTTGGGCGGTTAATTTTGGCAGTACTTGTGGCTGACTAGCAGCTGGAGAATTGGTTAATAGGGCTAGCTTTTTGGGGATAAGAAAGTTCCTGCCGTAGCCGTTAGCTACCTCTTTTATCTCACCAGCTCTAGCCACATTAGGCACATCCTCTAAGAAGATGACCCTCATAACCTCTCCTTTTATTATTATACTTCACCCGGTGGTAAAGTAAAAGCCTAATTTTACTGTTGGGTGATGAACTTTTCAGCGTAAAAAGCAGCCGTAGCCCCGTCTCCAGTAGCGGTTATTGCCTGCCGGGCGGAGTCGCTACGTATATCACCAGCAGCCAAAATACCGGGTATTTCAGTCTCCATCTTGTTGTTGGTGATAACATAGTCGCCATCGTCTAACGGCAGAACACCCTTGAGGTAGTCGGTGTTGGGCTTAAGCCCGACGGAGATAAAGACGCCGGCTACGTCAAGGGTAGATTTCTCCCCCGTTTTTACCTGGCGAAGCTTGATTCTTTTAACCGAATTTTCACCCTCAATTGCCTCAGCCACGGTATCCCACAGGAATTCTATTTTGGGCTCGGCGAAGGCTTTCTCCTGCATGATACCGCTGGCGCGGAGTTGATTGCGGCGGTGTATCACGGTGATCCTGGAGGCAAACTTGGTCAGGTGGAGGGCTTCAGTTATGGCGGCATTGCCACCACCGACTACGGCTAGAGGGAGACCTTGGAAGAAGGCAGCATCGCAGGTAGCACAGTAGGACACTCCCTTACCCATAAATTCTTCCTCTCCAGGTATGCCCAGTTTGCTTCGTTCCGAGCCAGTGGCTATAATCACCGCTTTTGCTGTAAAGTTGCTTTCAGTGGTCTTGACCACTATTGGCTTTGGTTGAGGCTCAATACCGATAACTTCGGCGATAATAGTTTTTAGCCCGTGTTCTGTTGCCTGCTGGTGTATTAACCGACCCAGCTCTGAGCCGCTAATGCCTTCGGGAAAACCGGGGTAGTTGTCCACTTTTTCGGCATTCAGTATCTGACCGCCGACCACCCCCTTTTCTATAAGCAGGCTATTGAGCCTGGCTCTTGAAGTGTAAAGTCCAGCGGTAAGCCCGGCCGGACCACCGCCAATAATAACTACCTCATATTCTCGGTTCATAGTTTAATCTCTCCTGCAATGGGTAATTCTTAGTTGCTTGGGCTTCTTTCCCACAGGTCGCAGCGACCTCCCCACCGGGCAAGAACCTGACCATCAAGGGAAATCTGGGCTATCTCACACAGGTTAGGACAGGCTTTGCATTCAAATGAGGAAATATGATACTGCTCCTCACTGACCTCAAATCCCTTGAATTTACTGCCATTATTACTAATTACCATCTCTTCCTGTGCCAGTAGGGCGGCACCTATGGCCCCCATGAGCTCATGGTGAGGGGGGACAATGACTTCAGTATTAAGCTCTTCCCGAAGTGCCTTGACTATAGCCTGATTAAAGGCGACCCCGCCCTGAAATACTACCGGGGGTCTAATATCCTTGCCTAAGCCAACATTATTGAGGTAATTGCGGACTAATGCCTGGCACAGACCATAGAGAATATCCTCAGTACGATGTCCCATCTGTTGTTTGTGTATCATATCTGATTCGGCAAAAACGGTGCACCGCCCGGCAATGCGCACTGGTGTCTTGCTATCCAGTGCCCGCTGGGCGAAGTCTTCAATACTCATATTGAGTCGCTGTGCCTGGTGGTCAAGGAAGCTGCCGGTGCCGGCAGCACATACGGTATTCATGCCGAAGTCAATTGCTATCCCATCCCTAATAATGATAATCTTGCTATCTTGCCCGCCAATTTCAATGATGGTTTGCACCTCGGGGATATGGCGCAAGGTAGCCACAGCCTGGCTGGTAATCTCGTTCTTGACTAAATCAGCGCCGACGATAATCCCAGCTAGGTAGCGAGCACTGCCGGTGGTAGCCACACCATAAATATTAACCTCTTTAGGCAATTGCTGTTTGATTTGTTTCAGCCCTTGCTGCACCATTTGGAGGGGCTTGCCTTGGGTCAGCAGGTAGCTGGAAGTAACAAGCTCACCATCTTTATCCACCACAGCCAACTTGGTGGTTACTGAGCCAACATCAATACCTAGATAGGCTTCCATTAACTCCCCCTATGTTGATTGTTATTGTGGGCTCGTCGCCTGCTTTTTAACAGGTCAACAAAAGCCTCCAACCTGGTTAACATACCTGTCCTGTTCATTTGCTCATCGCAAAGTATGGGTAGCACCGGGATATTTTCCTTAGTTGATGGCATGATATTTTGGGCTACTATTTCAGGCATGCAGGTGAATGGGGCTAGGTGAACTAAGCCATCATACTCTTTGGCGTGGAGTACCTTTTCTCCTACTGTTTCCCAGCCATCACCACCAACATCCCGCTTGAGGTAGGGTAGAGCTGCCTTATGAATCTTGCTTTTCTCGTCCCAACCCAGGGAATTAAAAAAGAAGCTGAATTTAGTCCATGTTGAGATAAAGGTTCTCCGTCTTACCTCTACCCCCAGCTTACCCAACTCGCTCTCTATATTCTGATTGGCGAACGGCTCCAGCGTTACATAGAATTCCCCGATTATGCCCACTATCGGTGGTTTAGCCTGTGTATCCTTAGCTACATGATTAAGCTGGTCAATATAGTCTCTTTGTACCCTCTTCAGGGTATTGTAATTGTCTGCGTTATCAATAGCCGCAATTGCTTTAGCGTATAGCCGATTGGCTGTACCTTTTATCTGCTCTACAGCCCGCACTTTTTGTACCACTCGCTCTATTTTATCTATGGCGAATTGCTTAACTATACCGAAGCGAAGGGCTGATATAATCTTAAACCAGGAGGCATTATTTGATAAGCGTTTCATTAATTTGAGCAAGCCGAATAGCTTCTGTCCCGACAGGCTCAGTTGAATTATTTCAAAATTATAGCCTAGCTCACGAAGAATTTGTTCCTGTGTCTTAGCATAATAGCCCAGGCGACAGATACCGTCGCCGCCAGTTATAATCAGGGTGTCTGCCCCTAGCTCACAGGCTTCAATCAGGTTACCTAAGGTCAGTTTGAATGGGAGGCATAACCCTTCAGGGGAGTACTTGACGCCTAGGGATAGGGTGCGCTGGTTATTGACTGGTGGTAATATCAGACTGCCACCAAGCCTTTGAGCCCAGGCTTTAATCATTATAGATATATTGCCCAGATGAGATGTGCCTACACGCATACTTCCACCTGTCTTCTTTTTCTTCGGTTTATCATATCAAGGAAGGCTTCTAGCCTGGTAACTACGCCACCTTCAGTGGTGTGTTCGTCTAGGGTAAGGCTCATAAAGGTGGTAACTCTTAGCCTGGTTGCCCGTCGGCGCACCATATCCATCATTTGCGAATCAGGTCCGCAACCAAAGGTCATTAGTCCGATAACACCATCAGCTCCAGTTTCTAAGTAATGTCCTCCGGCACCTACTACCTCATCCTCGTATGTCCAGTGGGCTTTACCGACCAATCTAGCTGTAGCTGATTCAAGCTCCTCGGTGGTGAGCATCTCCGGGGTCAACACCTTATTATGAGCCTGCTCAAGTCGGTGGATAAGGCAGTGACTTATATGTTCATCATAAAGCATATAGGGGTGGCCAATGAGGGCAATGGTGGCTTGTGTTGAAGTTGATGCTTTTAGCTCAACCTCGCCCGTCATCCTGGCTATTGCCTGCGGAGGAGTTAAGCCTTGACTGGACATTAGCTCTCGGTATTTCCGGTGGGCTTGCCACGCCGCCAGGCTAGCTCGCCTGACCCTAAATGGATTCCAGGTAAAATGCCGTCCCAGTCCATAAATAGCTTGATACAGGCGGTGCTTGCCCTTATTAATATCTATCTCTATATCTAGGATAGGCGGCGATTCGGGAATAACTGCTTTGGTCATATCAGGTAAGCCCAGAAACTTGGAGCAGTTATAAGCTTTTCTTTTCACACTGCGGATGGCAGGGATAAAAATATAATCGCACTTTTCTACCAGGGAAAGGACGTGACCCAAAAAGATCTTTACCGGCAAGCAGGTATCAGCTACTACCCGGGACGAGCCTGAGGACAACATAGTCTGAGTCGTTGGTGATGAAACTACTACTTCTGCCCCCAGTTCCTCAAAGAAGGTCTTCCACATCGGGTAATATTGGTAATAGAGTAAAGCTCGGGGGATACCTACCTTAATCATTTTTCTTGCCCAAATTCCTGTTTAATCTTAGTAATTATCTCAGGGTTGGTGACTAAGTCAACCACGGTCATAGCTAGCGCCTTGGTGGCATCGAAGAGACCGTGATTCCCTGCTTCTGAGGCAGCCGCCGAGGCAAACTGGGGAGAATGAACTACTACTTCTTTGGGAGCTATGGCGACCATGGGGTGAATACTGGGCACTAATTGACTAACATTACCCATATCGGTGCTACCGAAGGCGCTACTGGGGTCAGTGAGCTTAACCTTGCGCCCCAGGGACTCCATATTTTGTTTGAATAATCGGGCGAGGGTCAGATTACTACGCAGGGGAGCATAGCTGACGTCTCCCCATCTATATTCCAGACGAGCTCCACTAGCGGTGGCAGCCCCGGTAAAGCAATTTATGACCTTTTGCCTTAGTTCATCAAGGTAGGTATTATCCTCAGCCCGCACCAGAAAGACCCCGGCGCTGTGGGCGGGGACGACATTAGCTGCTTCGCCACCGTCAGTAATAATCCCGTGGATTCGGGCTTTATTTCCGATGTGCTGCCGCAGTGAATTAATAGCGGTGAAGGATTGAATCATTGCCTCCAGGGCATTGATGCCTGCCTCGGGTCTGGCTGCGCTGTGAGCCGCTTTGCCGAAGAATTCAACCTCTAAAGCCTGGCAGGCAAGGGCTTGGATAGTAGCCGTGTCACGCACCCCTGGATGTACCATCATAGCTATGTCCAGGTTATCAAAGCCTCCCCTTTCTGCCATTATTGCCTTACCCCCGCCTAGCTCTTCAGCCGGTGTGCCAATAATGATAAGGCTACCCCCGAACTGGTCAATGGCTGGCTTGGAAGCTATTCCAGCGCCAACGGCACTGGCGGCGATTAGATTATGCCCACAGGCATGACCAAGCTTAGGTAGGGCATCATATTCTGCCAGAATAGCGATAGCTGGTTTTCCCTTTCCGTAACTTCCTCTAAAAGCGGTTGGTAGCTGGCAGATGCCCCGTTCTATGGCAAAGCCATTTTCCTTCAGGTATTGAGTTAGCCAGGCTACCGCCTTAATTTCCTGGAAACCTAGCTCGGGGTTGGAGTGAATCCTTAGACTCAGCTCATTAAGCTGGTGGCGGTGAGCGTCTACTTCGCTGGAAACTTGGGCCTTTAGTTTTTCTATATCCACGCTCAATTCCTGTTCTGAGGACGGCATTACGGCTAGTGCTTATTATAGCTTAACGCGGCTAGGATTTCTAGGCTTTTGGTCTTACTGGCTCCGACCAAACTGCTCATTGAAGCAAGACCGGTATTAGTACCCGGTTTACTTAGGGTCGAGAAGTTCTCCCACTACAGGGAACTTGTCTAGTAGCTCCGAGCCATGGGGAGCTTTTTTTAAGGCTTTGGTCAGGTCACATCCAGCACGATGCAGGACCTGATGAACACCACTCTTCCACAGGAAACTCTGTGAAACATCATATACCTTGCCGTGATAGGCTACATAAGCGACACCTTTACTCCCGTCATATTTCTTTAGCTCTTCTTTCGTAAAGACCCTCATTGCATTTTAGACTACTTGTAGCTAACCGAAGGCGACATCAAGCGCCATCATTACTGCAAAGCCAATCATACCACCCATGGTGGCTAGAACTCTGTGCCCGCCGCGTTGAGACTCTGGAATTACCTCCTCAACGACCACGAAAATCATCGCTCCAGCAGCAAAACTAAGGGCATAAGGCAGCATAGGCTTGGCGGCAATGACTGCAGCAGCACCAATAACGCCAGCGATAGGTTCAACAACAGCTGAGAGTTGCCCGTAGAAGAAACTCCTTCGACGACTCATACCTTCACGTCGCAGTGGTACAGAAATTGCAAGTCCCTCTGGAAAATTCTGGATTCCGATGCCGATAGCTAGTGCTACTGCTGCTCCCAAAGTAGCCGCCGGCAAGCCGGCGGCAGCAGCTCCAAAAGCAACCCCGACAGCGAGACCCTCGGGTATGTTATGCATTGTAATTGCTAGAATCAGTAATGTGCTCTGTCGCCAACTTGTGCTAATCCCCTCCGCTTGCTCTCTGGGTAGGCCAAACTGGAGATGGGGTAGTAGTCTATCTATGCCCCTTAGAAAAAGCCCTCCTAACGTGAACCCCACCACTGCCGGCAGCCAGGATGGGATATCTTTGCCCTGTGACATCTCAATAGAAGGAATCAGTAGAGACCAACAACTTGCGGCAATCATTACCCCACCAGTAAAGCCTAACATCATGTCAAACATCTTCCGGCTAATATCCCGGAAAAAGAAGACGAGGGAAGCTCCTAGGGCTGTCACCCCCCAGGTGAAGCAGGTTGCTAAGAAAGCCTGCATAACCGGGTGTAAGCCTTGAAGGTAGCCTGTCATGAGTCTCTAAAACCTTCCTGGAGTCTACTTATTGAACCTCGGACTAGACGTATAGAGGGAGCCCCTACGTTTCTGTTAGGGCTCCCTCATGAAATCGCAAATCCTACTTCAGGAACTTAGACACGAAGGGAGAAGTATCACCGCGACGCAGGAAGTGACCGGAAGGACCCTCGCCCAAGAATTCTGAGAACCATGATTCGTGTTCTATTTCTTCGTTGAGAATCGCCTGAGATAGGTCGTAGGTTCGGTGGTCCTTACCTGCGGTCAGGTTACAGATGTGAGTGTATCCGCGCACGGCACATCTTTCCGCTTCTACCAGCACCTTTAAAATAGCCATAACGTCTGTCGGGTCTTTGGGCAGACTAGCGGGTGGGCAGGCCGAGCAGTTGTGGAATTCCACCATGCTTTCCGGTAGTTTGCCGCCGAGCTCATAGATACGCGGAACCAGGGCCTCAAAGTGATTACGGTCTTCAATGCGCGCCGTCTCGGCAATCTCCTTGACCGTCTCACCCTCCAGCCCAATCAGGCTCGCTCGTAGAATCGTGTAATAGTAGTAAGTGGTCAGTTCGGCGGCCGCATTCTTGACCAACAGTTCCACTAGTTCGTCGACGTTGACTCCTGCCCTCTCCACCATCTCTCGCGCTACCTTAGCCATAGTATTCCTCCTTTCTGGTTCATTGATACCGTATACACATTATTGTATCAGCACCAAGGCATTCCTTGTCAATAGTGAAAAGGTGCTTATTATAGCTTAACGGGGCTAGGATTTCTAGGCTTTGAGGCTGGTTTGTTTAGAGTTCATTTATCAACCTCACCCCCTTAAAGCACCCAGAAAAATCTTTGATTTCCCTGGGAACCCGCTTAATCCCCCTCTCCTTGAAAGGAGAGGGGGAAGAATAATTTTTTGAAGGGGCTTCGCCTCTTCAATCTTCCCTTAATAAACAGCCTCATTCAAATTTAGAGGTATTGCTTTTTAAACCCTGATTATGCTATACTTTTACTAGACGAAGATTGAGTTGTGAAGTGGGTTTATTCCCACTTTTTTGTTGTATGGGGAATAATAAAATTGGAGGTTTTATTCTGAGATGAAGAGTGACTTTCTGCTCGCTATCACTCAACTCTCGGCGGAAAAGAACCTGCCCAAGGAAGTAGTTATTGGCGCCGTAGAGGCAGCGCTGGTCTCAGCTTATAGGAAGGATAATTTTGCGGCTAACCAGAATATCTCAGTCAAGATTGACCCTGCCACCGGCAAGGTTCAAGTATGGGCTGAGAAAGATGTAGTCGAGGTGCCATCAGACCCTCGCCGTGAGGTATCGCTAGATGAGGCACGTGGGGTTAAGCCAGAGGCGCAGATTGGTGACACTATTGAGGTAGAAGCCACCCCCCGTGATGCTGGGCGCATTGCGGCTCAAACGGCAAAACAGGTTATTCTCCAGCGTCTTCATGAAGCCGAGCATAGTGCCATATTTGAAGAGTTTGCTGATAAGGAAGGCGATATTGTCATCGGGCTGGTGCGGCGTATTGAGCCCAAGCAGATATTTATTGATTTGGGTAGAACCGAGGCAATACTGCCCGCAGTTGAGCAGGTACCCAATGAGAGGTACCGGACAGGGCAAAGGCTCAAGGTTTACCTTTTAGAGGTAGCCCGGACTACCAAAGGACCTCGGGTGGTGGTGTCGCGTTCTCATCCCAATATGCTGCGTCGGCTTTTTGAACTAGAGGTTCCTGAAGTTTTTAACGGGACAGTGGAGTTAAAGTCGGTTGCCCGCGAAGCTGGCTATCGGAGTAAAGTGGCTGTAGCTGCCCACCAGGATGGCGTTGACCCGGTTGGTTGCTGTGTTGGATTGCGTGGTATCAGGATACAAAATATTGTTAGTGAGCTAAATGGTGAAAAGATAGACGTTGTTATGTGGAGTCCGGATGTTCCCGTTTTTATTACTAACGCTCTTAGTCCAGCCCAGGTATTAAAGGTTAAACTGGGTGGTGAGCAGGAGGCAGCTACTGTAGTCGTCCCTGATAAGCAACTTTCTTTGGCTATTGGTAAAGAGGGGCAGAACGTTAGACTGGCAGCTAAACTCACCGGGTGGCGAATTGATATTAAGAGTGCCTCAGAGGCTGAGGCGGAAAGGGTGGCGGAAGCTAAGCTGGTAACCACCGAGACGGAAGAAGCGGCTATAGCTGGTGAGGAGTTCCCTGCCGAAGTACCAACTATTGTCGAGTCAGAAGAGGCATTAGAAGAAGCGGCTGAGCCGGTACCAGCTGTTGAAGAGACGTTTGCTCCCCCGGTTCCCTTTGAACCGCAGGTAGTAGCCGAAAAGGCTCCGCTTAGGTTTGCCGAGGATATTTTGGTACCGACACCGATTAAGCCCGGGGTTAAATCAAGGAAGAAGAAAAAGAAGGGTGTTCAAGCCAAGGGGAGTGCTGAGGATGGCATCAGGATTAAGGAACGACGTCGAGCCTCAGAAACCTTAGAAACTGGTGAGGAGGATGAAGAGTATTAGTCAGCGTGTACCGCAGCGAACTTGCGTGGCTTGTCGTCAGGTAAGACCTAAACGGGGGCTAATCCGCTTGGTGTGTATTTCCGACGGAAGTGTAGAGGTTGATACTGGTGGGAGGAAGGCGGGGCGTGGTGCTTATTTATGCCAGTCACCAGAGTGTTGGGAGGTCGGGCTAAGGGGTGGTCGGCTGGAGTATGCCCTGCGGACTACTCTCACCCCGGATAATCGAGAGCAGCTTATTACATATGGTAAAAACATTCTCAAGGAGTCAATCAGTGGCCGAGGTAAGTAAGTCGGGTAATATTTCAGACGCTTCAGAGGAAGGGCTCAGTGGCAGTTCTTCATCACTGAAGGCACAATTGATTGAGATTACCCCTACCTTAAGTGTGAGGCAACTGGCTGACCTTTTGCAGGTTAGTGCCATAGAGGTTATTAAACAACTGATGAGAAATGGCATTATGGCTAATATTAATCAGGTCATTAATTATGAGGCGGCAGCTACTGTAGCCGCCGGCTTTGGTTACCAGGCACGGTTGAAGCCTCGAGCCCCCCGAAGGTCAACCGGTGCTATTAGTGAGACCAAGGGGCGTCAACTCCCGGGTGAGGAACCCGGTGGTTTGCGGCCACGACCGCCGGTAGTTACTATTATGGGGCACGTTAATCACGGTAAGACCAGACTTTTGGATGCTATCCGGCAAACCAATGTAATGGCTAGCGAGGCCGGGGGTATTACTCAGCATATTGGTGCTTATCAAGTAGAGGTCAACGGGCGGAAGATTACCTTTATCGATACCCCGGGCCACGAAGCCTTTACGGCTATGCGAGCTCGTGGGGCTCAGGTAACCGACGTTGTTATTCTGGTAGTAGCCGCTGATGATGGAGTAATGCCGCAGACTTTGGAAGCTATAGACCATGCCCGGGCGGCCGGGGTGCCTATAGTGGTGGCTATTAATAAAATTGATAAGCCCGATATTAACCTTGAGCTGGTTAAGCAGCAGCTGTCTGATGCCGGTCTGCTTATCGAAGAGTGGGGAGGCGACATAGTCTCGATTTCAGTTTCAGCTAAAGAGAAGATAGGCATCACCGAGCTGCTGGAAAACCTTTTGGTCGTGGCTGAGATGGAGGAGCTTAGGGCAAATCCTGTTCAGCCGGCGGTTGGGGTAGTTATTGAAGCTAAGATGGACAGGACTAAGGGAGCATTAGCTACAGTGTTAGTTCAAACCGGAACCTTAAGACTTGGCGACACCATCGTAGTTGGCACCACCTGGGGTAGGGTAAAGGCTATGTTTGATGATATGGGTAAGCGGGTGAGAAAGGCTGAGCCAGCTACCCCGGTTGAAATCCTGGGCTTAACTAGTGTGCCCCAGGTGGGAGATGGGCTGAGGGTTGTCTCGGGCGAGCGCCAGGCTCAGACTTTAATCCAAAGGCGTCTAGAGGAGACGCAGCAAGAGTCTAAATCGGTGAGCCTTAGCACTCTCTATGACCAGATAAGTGCTGGTCAGGTAAAAGAGCTTAATATTATTCTCAAGGCTGATGTTCAAGGGAGTATTGAGCCGATAAGAAGTTCTTTAGAACAGTTGGGAACGGGGGAAGTCCGGGTTAGAGTTATCCATAGTGGCACGGGTAATATTACTGAGACCGATGTTATGTTAGCTATCGCTTCTAAGGGAATCATTATTGGTTTTGGCGTCGGCCGTCAGCCCGGAGCACGACGATTGGCTGATGTAGAAGGAGTAAGCATCCGTGCTTACGATGTAATTTACGATTTGGTAGATGATGTGGGTAAGGCACTCAAGGGCATGTTAGAGCCTTCCTATGTTGAGGTTGTTGAGGGGCGGGCTGAGGTACGAGATGTCTTCCCTATCAGTAAGAAGGGAAGGGTGGCTGGTGCCTATGTTATTGAAGGTAAAGTGAGTCGGGGGGTCTCGGCTAGGCTGTGGCGTGAGGAGCAGGTGGTGTGTGAATCTACGGTTAGCAGTCTCCGGCGGTTTAAGGATGATGTTAAGGAAGTGGCTACTGGCTATGAGTGTGGGGTAGGCGTTGACGATTTTAATGAATTTCAAGTTGGCGATATATTGGAGTTCTTCAGGAAGGAAGTTCAGCAATAGGTAGCCGGCTGATTGAGGACATATGACACATCGTATTGAGCAGGTGAATAAGCTCATTCGCCGGGAAATTAGTGAATTACTTCAGCGCCAGGTCAAAGACCCACGACTTGGTAGTTTCGTGGCTGTGACTGAAGTTTCCACCTCTCCCGACCTGAGACATGCTAAGATATTCGTCAGTTGCATAGCTAGTGAGGAAGAAAAACAAGACACATTAAGCGCCTTAGCTACCGCCGCTGGTTTCTTCCGTAATGAGTTAGCTAGGCGTCTGAGGCTACGGCGCATTCCTAAGCTAAGCTTTCAGTGGGATGATTCTATTAGGCAGGGAGACCACCTCTTGCAGCTAATCGACCAGGTTACTACACCTAGCCCTTCTGACCGGGATAAAGGTTGATTGTGGATGGCATACTAAATATTAGTAAGCCTCGGGGTGAGACCTCTTTTGGCGTTGTGGCTATGGTGAAGCGGTGGAGTGGGGAGCGACGCGTGGGGCACGCTGGTACTCTTGACCCAGAGGCTACCGGTGTTTTACCTGTTTGTCTTGGTGGGGGGACACGGGTTATTGAGTTCCTGGTAGAGGCGACTAAGGCTTATCGGGCTCAGATTGAATTGGGTGTGGCTACCGATACCTATGATGCCAGTGGCAAGATTACTCAGAGGGGGGACGCCTCTGGTATTAGCCAGGAGCAATTGAAGTCGGTACTTACCTCTTTTTGCGGTTTAATACAGCAGACGCCTCCGATGTATAGCGCCGTGAAGTATCACGGTAAGCGACTTTACGAATTGGCGCGAGCTGGTATCGAGGTCGAGAGGAAAAGTAGGCTGACAAGAATCTATCATTTAGAGCTTATAGACTGGCAGCCGCCGGTAGTTACTATAGAAGTGGTATGTGGTAAGGGTACCTATATCCGTTCCCTGGCTCATGATTTGGGGCAAGCCCTTGATTGTGGGGCTAATTTAAAGAGCCTAATCCGTTTGCGGTACGGTCTTTTTGATATAGAGGATGCAGTTTCACTACCCCAACTGGAGCGTGCCTTTCGTTATGGCTACTGGCAGCACTTTGTTTACCCCATAGATGTTGTGCTTTTACATTGGGCAGCCATCGTGGTTAGCCCTGATACGGGACGACTGATAAAGAATGGTCGTCCCTTAGTTTTAGGCAATGATGCCGGTAGTCAGGAAACTGCTTACCTCAAACAATACCCCGGAGCCCGGTCTTCTTTGGAAAGCCATTGCCGGGTTTATACCCTTGACGGTTGTTTCTTAGGCGTGCTACGCTTCAATCCTGAAAGAGGGCAGTGGCAACCGGAAAAGGTCTTTTTGTAGCTGGTTCTCTAGCTGAGTCTGGTTCTGGTCAATAATTAAATAAATTTTTTAAAAAAGCCTTGACAGCTTGCATATAATAGAAATATAGTTCAACCAGTGTTGAAAAAGGAGGTAATAAATGCAAGCGTATTGTTTCAAGTGTAGAAGGAAGGTAGAAATAAGAAATCCCCAGCGTGTTACCTTGAAGAATGGGAGACCAGCTACTCGGGGAGTCTGTCCTGTATGTGGGACTAAAGTATTTAGAATTGGTCAAGGTTAATTGTAGCTGATTTCTCATGTTGAAGGTATAAGGCGGGTGGAGAGGATTAAAATACTTCAATATACCTGTGTTAAGGCAGGATATTTACTTGTATTTTTTATAATAAGCCTGTAGGTATATTGGACAGGGTAAGGCGTGGTAATTATTAACTAAAGTACGCCTTTTCACTTTGTGCCTAGTTTGTGGTAGCAATCTAATTTGTGGTATTGTCTTCTGTGGTAACTTTCTACGGTTAGAAAGGAGCGAAGCTGGACTTTGGCTAATATAAATGTGGCGATAATAGGAGTGGGCAACTGTGCCTCGTCCCTGATTCAGGGTGTTTACTACTATAAGAAGGCAAAAGAGACGGCATTCGTACCCGGGCTCATGCATGTTAACCTGGGTGGTTACCATATAAGCGATATCAATTTTGTCGCTGCTTTTGATATTGATAAGAACAAGGTTGGCAAGGACTTAGCCGAGGCAATTTTTACTCCACCTAATAATACCTTTAAATTTACCGAGGTGCCGTCTACCGGGGTTAAGATTCAGCGGGGTATGACCCATGATGGTTTAGGTAAGTATCTATCGCAAATAATAGAAAAGGCGCCCGGCTCAACAGTTGATATTGTCAAAGTCCTTAAGGAAACCCAGACTAATGTGGTGCTTAATTACTTGCCGGTAGGTAGTGAGGGAGCCACTAAATGGTACATTGAGCAGGTGTTGGCGGCTGGTTGCGGCTTTGTCAACTGTATCCCGGTCTTTATCGCTCGAGAGAAGTATTGGCAGAAGCGCTTTGAGGAAATGGCGCTTCCCGTTATTGGTGATGATGTAAAATCTCAGGTTGGGGCGACCATTGTTCATCGTGTGCTTACCCGGCTGTTTAGAGACCGTGGAGTTAAGCTAGAGCGAACCTATCAATTGAACTTTGGGGGTAACACCGACTTCTTAAACATGTTAGAGCGGGAGCGCCTTGAGTCTAAGAAAATATCTAAGACTACCTCGGTCACCTCTCAGCTGGATTATAAGCTTGACCCTGGTGATATTCATGTTGGTCCCAGTGATTATGTCCCCTGGCTTAAGGACCGTAAATTTTGCCATATTAGAATGGAAGGGCGAACCTTCGGTGATGTTCCGCTAAACCTGGAGCTGAAACTTGAAGTATGGGATAGCCCGAACTCAGCCGGGGTAGTTATTGATGCTATAAGGTGCTGTAAACTTGCCTTGGACCGTGGGTTGAAGGGGGCGCTGATAGCTCCCTCGGCCTACTTTATGAAATCACCACCTGTTCAGTATACCGATGACGAAGCCCGCCGAATGGTGGAAGAGTTCATCGTTAGCGCCCAGAAAGCTGGGGAGAAACGACCTTCTTCGGGAGGTTAGGCAGCTATAAATGAAGATAGCATTAGTCTCTCCTTATGATTTTGCCTACCCCGGTGGTGTAGCTAATCATATTTCCTCTCTGGGGCGTCATCTGGCTCAGATGGGTCATGATGTGAAGGTCATTGCCCCGGCTTCTCAAGTTGTTACTACCCTTGGTGGTATGTTTATACCTGGTGGTAAACCGCGACCTATTCCTACCAGTGGTTCTATTGCCCGGGTTACTATATCACCGAGGTTACCGTCAAGCATAAAAACTGTGCTTGATGAAGAGAATTTTGACATTATCCACCTTCATGAACCCTTGATGCCCACGTTGTGTATTAATGTGCTCCGTTTTTCACGTACGGTGAATATAGGCACCTTTCACGCCTTTAACGGACGTGGGTATAGTTTTAGTAAGCCATTAAACTCCCTGCTTTTGAAAAGATGGGTTAGTAAGCTTGACGGCAGAATTGCGGTGTCTAAGCCGGCTATGGAGTTTGTTAATAAACATTTTCCGGGTAACTATGAAATTATCCCTAATGGTGTGGATACAGAGCATTTTTCTCCTGAGGCGAAACCAATTGACGAATTCGGTGACGGAAAACTGAATATCCTGTTTGTTGGTCGTCTTGAGAAACGAAAAGGCTTGGACTATCTACTTGAAGCCTACCAGCGGGTTAAACGCGATATTCCTAACTCGCGGCTTATTATCGTCGGTCCGGGCACAAGACGGCGCCATAAGTATGAGAAGGAGGTTAAGCAAAGCGGTCTAAAGGATGTTGTTTTTGTGGGCTATGCCTCCCACCGGGAATTACCCCGATATTATAAGACAGCTGATATTTGTTGTGCCCCAGCCACTGGTTGGGAAAGTTTTGGCATCGTTTTGCTTGAGGCTATGGCGGTGGGAAAGCCTGTCGTTGCCTCCAATATAGAGGGTTATGCCAGCCTAGTAACTGATGGCGTTGAGGCGCTATTAGTGCCACCCAAAGATGAGGCTAGGTTAGCCCAAGCTCTAATGTCTCTTATGAGTGATGAGTCGCTTCGCCAGCAGATGGGAGCTAGGGGAAGGCTTAAAGCAGAAGAGTATGACTGGGAATACGTTGCCCAAAGGGTGTTAAATTATTATATTACCGTGCTTGGTGAGTCCCAGAGAGAACCGGTTTCGTTCAAACAAGAGCTCATGGAAATACTGGATAGAGTGTTTTTCCGAAAAGCAAGATTTTATGGCAAAACTGACCCAAGTTCGTAAATCTGCCTATTACCTAACTGAGCCAGCGGTACAGTTCCTGGCGAGGAGACATATCACCCCCACTACCTTAACTCTGACTGGCTTTGTAATAACCCTCGGTGCGGCAGCACTTATTGCTACAGGATACCTTTTCATTGCTGGTTTTGTGGTTCTTGTTGCCGGCTTTTTTGATATGCTGGATGGAGCTCTGGCTCGCCGCACTAACCAGGTTACCCTTTTTGGTGCTGTCCTTGACTCTGTACTTGACCGTGTATCTGACGCCATGCCACTATTGGGTATTTTAGTCTTCTACCTATTCTTTAGCGACCGTTCCACGGTTGGGATACTGGTTGTTTGTCTGGCTTTAATCGGTTCACCGCTGGTGAGTTATATCAGGGCTAGGGCAGAAGCACTCGGTCTGGAGTGTCAGGTAGGATTGTTTACTCGCCCCGAGAGGGTGGTTGTGCTGGCAGTGGGTCTTTGGCTAAGCCCATTTGTTAATTATGCCCTAATTATTGCCCTAGCTGTTATAGCCGTATTTAGCTTTGTCACCGCCGGGCAAAGGTTAATTTATGTCCGGCAGCAAACAAAAACTAAGTAGCTTGGGGAGGTTATTTATCAACCTCTAGGAGGAGATAATGCCGGTAATTGCTATTATTGGAGCTCAGTGGGGGGATGAGGGGAAGGGTAAGGTGGTTGACCTCCTGGCGGAAAGAGCCAGGATGGTGGTGCGTTTTTCTGGTGGTGATAATGCCGGGCATACTGTAGTTAACCCCTATGGTGAGTTTAGGCTGCACCTTATCCCGTCGGGTATTTTTTATCCCCAGGTGGTTTGCATTATTGGTAATGGGGTGGTGATTAATCTCAAGGTACTGATTGATGAGATGGCCCAGCTTAACCAGCGGGGTATAGATACCAGTAGGCTATTTATTAGTGACCGGGCTAACTTGATTATGCCCTATCATATCCTCCTTGATGGTCTGGAGGAGGAATTGCGGGGCGGAAAGGCACTGGGCACAACCCGTAAAGGTATAGGTCCCGCCTTTGCCGACAAAACAGCCAGGTTAGGGATTAGAGTCGGTGACCTTTTGGATAAAGAGGTATTACTGGAGCGACTTCGTTTTATCCTTGACTACAAGAACGTTATTTTGACCAAAGTTTATGGGGTTAGCCCGCTGTCATTGGACGAGGTATATAGTCAGTATTGCCAGTATGGGGAGCGCCTGGCCCCTCATATTCGGGAGACAACAATAATGCTGGAGGAAGCGCGGGAGAAGGATGAACTGGTTATATTAGAGGGGGCCCAGGGGGCGTTACTTGACCCTGATTTTGGCACTTATCCTTATACCACCTCATCGTCACCGCTGGCAGGGGGAGGCTGTTTAGGCGCCGGTTTAGGTCCTACCGGGATTAGTCGTGTTCTGGGTGTGTTTAAGGCCTACTGCACCAGGGTTGGCAGTGGTCCCTTGCCTACCGAGTTGAAGGACGAAACTGGTGACTTGATTCGGGAGCAGGCTCACGAGTATGGCACTACTACCGGTCGCCCCCGCCGTTGCGGCTGGTTTGATGCTGTTGCCGCTCGCTTTAGCGCCCGAATTAATGGCTTTACCGGGGCGGCGCTTACCCGCCTTGATGTTCTTGATACCCTCCCCCGCTTCAAGATATGTGTCGGCTACAAACTGGATGGCAAGACCATTGATTATTTCCCGGGTAATGTAGCTAGTTTAGAGCGGTGTCAACCTGTCTATGAGGAGCTACCCGGGTGGCAGTCTCCGACCAGCGACATCAGGGACTACGAGAAGCTGCCGGCTCAAGCCAAGCAATATATCACCAGATTAGAAGAGCTTATTTCTTGCCCGGTCAATATCATCTCGGTAGGCGCCGAGCGGGAGCAAACCATCCACAAAACACCCATCTTTTAGTAGATCTATTAACCTATCCCCCGGACCCCCTTCCCTTATTAAGGGAAGGGGGAGTGTAAGTAAGAGAGGGGCGGAGCCCCTCTCTAAAATCTCTTCCCCCTATGATAGGAATATATACCCCTATTATGGAGAGTCAAAGGGAGGGGGATAAAGGGGGTGGGTTAATAAATATCTAAAGGGGGTGAGGTTAATAAAGAATCTCTGTATATTAAGGGGCTTGAAGGGGCTTTGCTCTTAAATCTTGAGGTCAATCTGGTAGTTTTTCAGGGTATCTTTGATGACGGCGGCTGATTTTTCATCGGGCTCGGTAAGGGGCAGGCGTGGCTTGCCTACATTGAAGCCAATATGGTTGAGGGCATATTTGACCGGAATAGGGTTGGAGACAATAAACAAAGCATTAATTAGGGGTAGAAGACGATGATGTATGCTGGCGGCCTCACCGGTTTTACCGTTAATAAAGCTATCAATCATTTCCTTGATTTGGTTACCAACCAGGTGTGAGGCAACACTAACCACCCCGTAGCCGCTCAGGGTTAATATGGGCAGGGTATCACTATCATTGCCACTCCAGACCAGGAAATCTTCCCTTGCATGGCTAATAATCTTGGCAACTTGACTCAGGTTACCGCTGGCTTCCTTTATGCCGATAATGTTGTCTATGCGGCTTAGTTTGATTGTCGTGTCGGCGGATAGGCTGGTAACGGTGCGTGACGGCACATTATACAGAATACAGGGTAGGCTGGTGCTCTCGGCAATAGCCTTGAAGTGTTGATATAAGCCTTCTTGGGTAGGTTTATTATAGTAAGGGACTACCAGTAAGCAGGCATCAACCCCAATTTGCTCTGCCCCTTTGGTCGTCGTCAAGGCTTCAGCGGTGCTATTGCTACCAGTGCCAGCTATTACTGTCCCTCGTTCACCTATGGCTGATTTCACCTCACTGAAGAGGCGTAGCTCCTCCTCTCGGACAAGGGTAGGTGATTCCCCGGTTGTGCCCACAACTAATATCCCATCGCTTCCCGAGTTGAGCAAGGCTAAAGCTAGCTTCTTAGCTTGCTCATAATTAACCTTCCCTTCTTCATCAAAGGGGGTTACCATTGCCGTTATCAATCGCCCTAGTTTTTTCATTTCTTAGCCCGGGACGGGTGTATCCATTCCCTTTTAATCATCTCTTCAGCAATCTGGACGGTATTTAGAGCCGCTCCCTTGCGCAGATTGTCGGCGACAATCCACATTACTAGACCATCAGGGCGAGATGCATCTCGCCGAATGCGTCCGATGAAGACCTCATCGGTACCGGCGGCTGACCACGGCTGAGGGTAAAGGCTGATAACAGGGTCATCCATTATTTTAACCCCTGGGGCTTGGGCAAGAATACGCCGCGCCTCTTCAGGAGACATAGGCTGGGAGAATTCTATATTGACCGCTATACTATGGCCGGTAAATACCGGAACTCGCACACAAGTTGCTGAGATAGCTATATCCTCAGCATGCATTATTTTCCTGGTTTCTTCCACCAGCTTCCACTCTTCTTTAGTATAGCCGTTGTCCAGAAAAACGTCTATCTCGGGTAACACATTAAAGGCTATTTGGTGAGGGTAAACATGGGGGATAGTAGTCTGTCCGTCCAGTACTTGCTTAGCCTGGGCGGTTAGTTCATCTACGGCTGCCGAACCGGTGCCTGATACTGCCTGGTAGGTAGCGGCGACAATTCGCTTGATGGGATTAACCTTATGTAGTGGGTATAGGGCTACCACCATCTGAATAGTGGAGCAATTAGGGTTAGCTATAATTCCCTTATGCCGTTTAATGTCTTCGGGATTGACCTCAGGCACTACCAGGGGGACGGTATCCACCGTTCTAAAAGCGGAGCTATTATCAACAACTACAGCTCCTGATTGAGCGGCTATAGGTGAGAAGTAGCGACTAATCTCGGCGCCAGCTGAGAATAAAGCAATATCTATCCCTTTGAACGACTCGGCAGTAGTCTCTTTGACTTCAATCTCTCGGTGGGTGACAAATAACTTCTTGCCTACTGAGCGCTCTGAGGCTAAAAGCTGAATTGAGGTCGTAGGGAAGTTACGTTGCTCCAGCACCTTAATGAACTCCTGCCCTACGAGCCCGGTGGCACCAACAATGGCTACATTATATCCCTTCATCATATCCCTTCATCATCCTCTCCTATAAACCGAGTAGCTTATCTAGACCGTAGATTAGCCCTTTGTGTTTAACTACCTTCTTAATAGCCAGTATAACACCTGGCATATAACATTCTCGGTTAATGGTATCATGTCGTATGCTTAGCGTTTGCCCTGGTCCACCTAGGATTATCTCCTGGTGTGCCATAAGCCCGGGTAAACGCACGCTATGAAGGGTAACACCTTCAACCTGCTGTCCCCGGCTATTTGAGGGCTTCCTTTGTTCCGGGAGGTAGAACGGTTTACCTTTGGCTTCTGCCATTGCTTTGGCTGTAGATAGGGAAGTCCCTGAAGGTGAGTCAGCTTTCCGGTTGTGGTGTAGTTCTATAATTTCGGCATAGTCAAAGTACTTGGCGGCTATCTTAGCTAGGTGTATCATTACCACTGCTCCCAGAGCAAAGTTGGGAGCTACCACTACCCCGACCTGGCAGGCTATTGATAGTCGCTCAATTTCATTAATTTCATCGGCGGTTAACCCGGTGGTTCCTATTACTAAATTGACCCCCCGTTTAGTGGCGATGCGCACTGCCGGCATGGTAGCCTGGGCAGTAGTAAAGTCTACTAGCACGTCAGGCTGGCAACTGGTGAGAATATCGTCCAGGTTAGAAGAAAAGGGCACTATACCGGAGCTATCAGGCAGAGGTAGCTGGTCCTCAGTAACCTGTAGTTCTACAGCGCCTACTACCTGTGTTTCGGGCTCACGGCAGAGGGCATTAATCACCTCTCGCCCCATTCTACCTGATGCCCCGTTTACTGCTACTCTTATTGGCTTCATACTTATCCCCTTTTATCCGAAGGATGCTTGGGGAAGCTTCCACCCCGGTTATAGTGAACCTCACGCCGTTTTTTAGATGGGTGGTTGGTAGCCAGCGTATCTTTTACTCCAGCCTGGGGCATTTGAGAAAGCTTTTCAAACACTGCCCGTCGTGACAGGTTTGTCCTACCCAGTTCGTCGATACCAATTACTTTAACCGTAATCTCATCGCCTACTTTAACTATATCCTCGACCTTGGATACCCGATACTCAGCCAGTTCACTAATGTGAACCAAGCCTTCTTTACCGGGGAGAATCTCAACCATAGCGCCGAAGTTGAGCAGGCGGGTTACTTTTCCGGTATAGATACTGCCAACTTCTACCTCTTTAGTTAGACTTTCGATGATTTCAATAGCTCTACGGGCTGCTTCTTCATCAGGTGAACTGATGAGCACGGTACCATCATTTTCGATATCAATAGTTGCTTTAGTTTCATCAGTAATTGACCTGATTGTTTTACCTCCGGTGCCGATTATACTACCAATTTTATCAGGGTTAACCATTATCTTATACACTCGGGGGGCATGGGGACTGATTTCAGGTCGACTGGAGGCGATGGTTTGCTCCATCACGCCCAGGATAAACAAACGAGCCTCTCGGGCTTGAGCTAGTGCTTCTCCCAGAATTTCTAGGTTTATGCCCTTGAGCTTAATATCTAGCTGGAGGGCAGTGATACCTTCGGTGGTGCCAGCTATCTTGAAATCCATATCACCATAAGCATCCTCTATGCCCTCAATATCAGTTAAAATAACATAGTTACCCTTCTCACCAGTGACCAAGCCCATAGCTAGTCCAGCTACTGCTCTTTTTATCGGTATTCCGGCATCCATTAGAGATAGGCTTGAGGCACAAACACTGGCCATAGATGTGCTTCCACTGGAACTCAAAACCTCCGAGACCAAGCGAATGGTATAAGGAAAATCCTCATCTTTAGGTAGCACTGGTATAAGGGCTCGTTCAGCCAGAGCACCATGTCCAATTTCACGCCGGCCAGGTGAACCAATACGTTTCACTTCACCGCTGGAGAAGGGGGGGAAATTATAGTGATGGATGAACCGTTTAGTTTCCTCTATACCTAAGCCGTCAAGTCGCTGCTCCTTCCTGGTAGAACCTAAAGTAGCAATTGTCAGTACTTGTGTTTGGCCTCTGGTAAATAGGGCTGACCCGTGGGTGCGAGGCAGAAGTCCTAATTCGCAGCCCAGGGGACGGACCTCGGTTAAACTACGACCGCTGAAACGCTGGGCTTTGTCTAGGATGTTAGTTCTTATTTCAGCCCTGACCATTGCCTCAAAGGCGGAAAGTATATCTTGTTCAGGGAATGATTCTCCCAGGCGCTCCACAAGTTCCTTCTTTAGATTACCAAGTGCCTGTTCTCGTTGTAATTTTTCCGATTGACTTAGAGCTTGGGCAAGCCTTCCGTTAATAATTGACGAAGTGGCTGAAGCTACCTCGGGGTTAACCTCAGTAATAGGGGCTTCTACCTTAGGTTTACCGCAAGTCTGCTGAAGCTGCTGTTGAAGCTTGATAATATCTTGGTTTGCCTCATGACCAAGTCTAATTGCCTGAGTAACAATATCTTCTGAAACCTCTCGGGCTCCGGCCTCTATCATTACTACCGCTTCTTTGGTACTAGCCACAACGAGGTCAAGCTGGCTATCTTCAAGCTGGGCTAAGGTTGGATTTAATATGAGCTCGTCATTAATATAGCCGATATGGACAGCACTCACTGGACCATCAAATGGCACTTCTGATATTGATAGGACAGCCGAACTGCCAATAACTGCCAGGATGTCAGGGTCATTTTCCTGGTCAGCGGAAAGGACAGTAACTATAAGCTGAATTTCATTACGCCATCCCTTAGGCAAAAGCGGACGCAGTGGTCGGTCGGTAAGTCGGCAGGCTAGGGTTGCCTCTTCACTGGGGCGCCCTTCCCTTCGGATAAAGCCACCCGGAATTTTACCGGCGGCATATAGTCTTTCTTCGTAGTCAACGGTTAGTGGCAGAAAATCTATCCCTTCCCGCGGTTGGTCACTGATGCAGGTGGTAACTAGAACCACAGTATCTCCATAGCGGACAGTTACTGCTCCACCGGCTTGCTCGGCGAGTTTCCCGGTCTCTATGGTCAGGGTTCTACCCCCAACTTCACACTCAAAAGAATTAGATGTTATCAATAATCCCTCCTTTGAAGGCTTCACTTGCGTAGGCCGAGCTTTGAAATTAGCTTGTGATATCGGTCTATATCTTGTTTGCTCAGGTAGGCTAGCAGCCTTCTTCTCTGTCCTACCAGCTTAAGTAAGCCCCGTTGTGAATGGTAATCATGCCGATTAGCAGCCATGTGCCCGGTTAATTGGTTTATCCTGTCAGTGAGCAGAGCTACCTGAACCTCGGTCGAACCTGTGTCTCCTTTACGGAGTTTAAATTTATTTATTATTTCTGTCCTTTTTTCTTTATCCAAATTATAACTCCTGTGTTGCCTGATTGTGAGAAATTGATTTGTAAAAGTCAGAAAATTATAGCATAACTGGGGGTGGCTGTAAATTCAATCGGTGAAATCTCTTAAACTATTTTTTGACCCCGACTTGACAACTGTGGCCAATATAATAGAAGCTGATTTATACCTTAGTTGGCTGGGGGTAAAAATATGAAGGAGGTGTTAACATGCCATCGGATACTGGTGCTGTAGCTCTACCTTCCGTTATTGACCACATAGGTGTTGTGGTGGAGGACATAGATAAGACTATGGAATTCCTCTCTTCAATATGGGGTCTTGGACCTTGGCAGACCGTGGAGGTTTCACTGGGCAAGGATAGGCTAATAGTAGGTGAGCCATTTAGGCAAAAGCTTGCCTGGGCTAAGTTGGGGTCAACAACGTTGGAGCTTATTGAGCAGATAGAGGGGGGAGGACCCTGGCCCGAGTTTCTCAAAACCAGTGGAGAAGGGGTGCATCATATAGCCTTTAAGCTCTCAAATTACGATGAGATGGTGTCAAAATTACAGGAACAGGGGGGCAAGATGGTGGCAGGTGGTGTCTATGAGGGGAAGCGCTGGTGCTATTTTGACACCAAGCCCGGGGGTATCCTTGTCGAATTCGGGGAAAGTTAGACAGGAGCCAGCTTGAGTAGAGACCACCTTAACCTCTACTTTTACCTCATTTTCCTCTCTTCTATTTTTACGGTATAATTGGTCATACGGCTGACCACGTGGGGACAACGTTTGGGTAGCTATATTGGTTATGAATGTCGGCGTATGTAAGATTAGTCTCCGTTTACCGGAAAATCTATCTCTTAAGGGTAAGCGGCGGGTGTTGAAATCCATTACCACCCGGGTTGGAAACCAGTTTAACGTTTCCGTGGCTGAGGTTGACAATCAGGATTTATGGCAATTAGCTACACTGGGGATTTGTTGCGTTAGCAATAATAAGCGGTATACTAACGAAGTCCTGTCAAAGGTAGTGGACTTTATTGCTGGTAGTCGGTTTGATGCGGAGATGCTCAATTATGAAATTGAGATTCTGTCTGTTTTGTGATGAGACCTATGATGGATACCTCAGCCTTTCTTCATTATCTTACCGTTCAACCTAGTTATAGGGGTCAGGTGGCTCATATTGAGCATATCCCAGCCCGTGAAGCCAACTGTGCTGAATTAGACAAGCCTCTGGTTGATGGTCTTCAGGATTGCCTCAGTGGGCATGGGTTATTACCTCTTTATACCCATCAAGCCGAAGCCATAAACTATGCCCGACAGGGCAGGAATGTGATGCTGTCAACTTCCAGTGCCAGTGGTAAGACCCTGTGCTATAACATTCCTGTCCTGGAATCAATTTTAGCTGAGCCGGGTAGTCGGGCTGTTTACATTTTCCCTACCAAAGCACTGGCGCAGGACCAGCTGCGTAATTTAAGGGAGCTGTTCTGCCCCAGTTTATTCCACGTAGAGGAATTTGCCACCTTTGATGGCGATACCCCTCAGGCTGAGCGAGCTGGGATAAGGAAGCGAGCCAGGGTAGTACTTACCAATCCTGATATGCTCCACGTTGGCATACTACCCAATCATCAATCCTGGTCAAGGTTACTGCGTCACTTGAGGTATGTGGTGGTAGATGAAGCCCATATCTATCGTGGCGTTTTTGGCTCTCACGTCGCCTGTGTGCTGCGTCGCTTGCGCCGTCTGTGTCAACTTTACGGCTCAACCCCCCAATTCATTTGCTGTTCAGCTACTATAGCTAACCCTGGTGAACATACGGAAAGATTGGTAGGTTTACCCTTTGAGATAGTTGACAATGATGGCTCTCCTCACGGTAGCAAGGACTTCGTCTTCTGGAACCCTCCCATCATAGACGAGGCAGGAGGTGTTCGGCGTAGCGCTAATAGTGAAGCGACAAGCTTATTTACCGAACTGGTGAGTCGGAGTATCCGCAGTCTAACCTTTGCCCGTACCCGTCGGCTGACCGAACTTATTTATAACTACTCACGGCAGAGGCTGGCTGAAACTAGCCCGACTGTGGCAAAACAGATTAAGCCCTACCGTGCTGGTTATCTACCGCAAGAACGCCGTCAGATAGAGCAGGAGCTCTTTTCCGGTCAACTTCTGGGGGTGGTGGCTACTACTGCTTTAGAGTTAGGTATAGATATTGGTGACCTGGAGGCCACGGTACTTACCGGCTATCCGGGGAGTATTGCCAGTACTTGGCAGCAAGCCGGTAGGAGTGGCCGGGGTAGAGGTCAGTCTTTAAGTTTTCTTATCGCTTTGGATAATCCTCTAGACCAGTATTTTATGCGTCACCCTGATTTCTTTTTTCACGAAAGCTTTGAGAATGCCTTAGTTAACCCCGGTAATCCCTATATTTTAAAAGCCCATCTTCTGTGTGCTGCCTGGGAGTGGCCACTAAACAGCGGTGATGAGGACTTTTTCGGTTCTGCCTCAAGCCAGGAAAGGGCAGAGCTTGAGCGACAGGGCATACTCAGAGAACGCGAGGGTAAGTGGTATCTTTCACCGGCTATCGCCTATCCAGCCCAGAGCATCAATATTCGTTCCACTTCCGGGGGAAACTTTACTATTATTAATACCTCAACCGACTCCTTACTGGAGACGGTAGAGGCTAGCGTGGCTTTTTCTCAGATACACCCCGGTGCTATCTATCTCCATCAGGGGGAAGCCTATTTGGTCACCGAGCTTGACCTGGCTAACCGCACCGCTTATGCCGAGCCGACTACCGCTGATTATTATACCCAGGCTAAGGAAATTACTGATTTGCGTATTGTCAGGGTAACCGACGAAAAAAGCTGTGGGCAGGCAAAGGTATACTTAGGTGAAGTAGAGGTTACCACTACTGTGGTTGGCTTCAAAAAGAAGGCACAGTTCACCGAGGAGGTAATCGGAGAGGAACCCCTTGACTTACCGCCTCAGCGTTTCCCCACGGTGGCGTTGTGGTTTGACCTGCCACCTGAGGCTATTGCCCGACTGGTCGAGGCTCAATTGGACTTGGCCGGGGGGTTACATGCTACCGAGCATGCGGCTATTGCTATCCTTCCCTTATTTGCCCTATGTGACCGCAATGATATTGGTGGCGTATCCACTCCCTTCCATCCTGATACTGGGAGAGCCCAGATATTCATTTATGACGCTTATCCCGGTGGCATTGGCATTGCCGAGAAGGGGTTTGACTTAGTGTATGAACTGTGGCAAGCTACACTGAAGGCGATTACAGAGTGCCCCTGCCAGGAGGGCTGCCCCAGCTGTATCCAGTCACCTAAGTGTGGCAATAATAATAAACCTCTGGATAAGAAGGCAGCCCAGCTCTTACTTGAAGGACTGCTGTTGTGATATTCACCGGAACAATAAGGGGAGTTTAAGAGGGACGAAGCCCCTCTTAAAAAATCAGTTCCCCTTCCCCTTTCTAAGGGAAAGGGGATAAAGCGGGTTCCTAGGAAAATCGAAGATTTTTCTGGGTGCTTAAAGGGGATGGGGTTGCTAAGCAACCTCAATTTGTTGGAGGAATAATGATTACCATAAGCATAGACCCGGTAGCCTTTCACATAGGCCCAATGGAGGTTAGGTGGTATGGCATTATTGTTGCCTTGGGTGTTGCCGCAGTCATCCTGTGGATGACGCGACAAATAACAAGAAAAAGGGCTGACTTGCCTAGCCCTCCTGACCCTATTGTGATAGTCTTCGCTATTCTCTCCGGGGTGGTAGCATCAAAATTATTTCATGTTATTGATATGAAGGTTGCTACCGGGCAGTGGGGGCAATTTTTTAGCGGTGCCGGCCTAAGCATCTACGGGGCTATCATAGGCGTTTCCCTATTTTTCTTGATTTATAGCCGGGTACGCCATTCCCCGTTTGGTTTCTTTGCCGATTTGGTAGCGCCAGGTATCATATTATCTCAGGCTATAGGCAGGGTAGGCTGTACCATAAATGGTTGCTGCTACGGCATGCCTACTTCTTTGCCCTGGGGCATAGTTTATACCCATCCTGATAGTATTGCTTACTTTGCCAGTCAAGCTCTTCCTCAGGGAATGGGTCTGCATCCTACGCAGCTTTACGAACTTGTATTTTGTCTAATAGGTTTTGCCGTATTACTCAGATTAAGAGGACGATTCAAGCCTGACGGCTCTCTATTTCTGGTCTATCTTACTTTATACTCAGCATGGCGGGTTGGTATTGATTTCCTGCGAGAGGGGACACCTTTCCTCTTTGGCTTACATCAGGCTCAATTTATCGCCATAGTAGTCTTAGCTGTCACTATCCCCCTGCTGGCGTTAAGGACACGACGAGTTAAGCTAGCCAGTCAAACGGAGGAAACAAAAGTAGGCACTATGTATGATGAAGGGCAATGATTTATGGTGTATTTGCTAGTAGGGGGTAAGTTCAAAGACTCTAAGTGGTGCCAGGGGAACAGTGCATTTACCGAGGGTGTGACTTATGGGACCAGCGTAGCTCCCATTGCCTGCCCTAGCCAGATACCATAGCCGATAACTACCGAAATTACTGCGGCGGCGATGGACACCCCCAACCTGGGCTGCCTCCAGCGGGGACGGGTTACGCCGTAGGCAGTACTACCTACACCACGAACTAGATCCTGTAGCTGTTGGCTCTTTAATTCAGGTGAAGGAGTTGCCGGCTGACATGCCGATTTAAGTAGTTCCTTAATTTCGTCTTCGCTGGTGAAATCTGCCATTTCTGCCTCTGTTATTGTAGTCGCTTTTACCTGCTGTTATCCCTCACTTCGTGTAGTCAGCTTGGTTCGTAGCTCGTTTCGAGCCCGTGTTAGCAGTCCTTCAATTGACTTCGGTGACCGTCCCATAATTTGGCTTATCTCTAAGACTGGCATTTCTTCAACATACTTAAGTATGAGCACCTGCCTGTAATGCAATGGCAGGCTGAACAAGACCTGCCTGGTAACTTCCTGCCTCTCCCCAGACTCACCGGGGTCGGCGGCAAGCGTCTCACCCCCAAGTTGGTCAAGCTCTAAGGCTTTAGTAGTCTGGTACTTGGCTTGTCGCTTCTGGTGGCGGTAGAAGTCCGAGACCTTTTTATTAGCGATACTACATAACCAGGTATATATCTTACTGTGACCGCGAAACCTGGCGGCTGATTTCAGCGCAGCGACAAACGTTTCTTGGACGATATCCTGGGCTACCTCGCGGTTTCTGTCTACCTGGTTGAATACCAGTGAATAAATACGGTCGGCATAGGTATTGTATAGCTCAGCCACAGCCATAGGGTCGCGGCGTCTCAGGTCTTTTACCAACTGAGCCTCATCTTTTGAAATAGAATCTGCCATTTGCGCCTTATTCATGACCATTATTTTATACGATTGTACCACGATTTACAAGTCCCCCTTCACAAAAATATAATACATTTGGCAGTAAAAGGCAACTTTGGAGACAGGGTATTTGTGCCTGATGATACCTCCAGCTAACTTCACTACCGCTAGTTGATGCTGTGAACCAGGCGGCTCAGTCCACCGCCCTGGCTTAGCATTTCGGCTCTAGATGTAGCTGACAGCCCCCTGAGGAGACCGGCAGTTATTCCCAACAGTAGAGCCAAAACTAGCAGTGTTTCAATTAGTAAAAAATCCTTCTCGTTCTTCATCTACCTACCTTAACAATGGTAGCAATGTAAAGCATTGCCACCCCTGGTGCTATTTCAATTCTGACCCATAAGTTTGGTTCTTACAATGAACAAAGGTACTATATTGGGATAGGAAATTAGTCATACCTGAAGCATGCTGGCACTGAAACCACCGCTGATTTGGTCAGGCTCTGGGGCTTTTTAGTAATCCAATTTCCTGATAGCCAGTCTCAATGACGGCACGAACCTCATCATTGAGCCTGCCATCGCCGTTAGCATCAGTGACCACATTAAACAGCAGTGCCGCCATTCCGCTGACGCAGGCGGTGGCAAAAGAGGTGCCAGTTTTATAGCCGTAGCCATTATCAGGGAGGGTGGAATAGATATCAGACCCGGGTGCCGCCACATCTACCCAATCCCCATAGTTTGATAACGGAGCCAGGTTGTCGTCTTGATTGATAGCCGCCACCGCCACACAATTCTTATAGTAAGCGGGATAGACCGGCGATTGATTGCCGTTGTTACCGGCAGCGGCTATGATTACGGTTCCGCGGTTCCAGGCGTAATTTACCGCCTCTTCCAGCTGCGGTGAAGGCTCTTTGATTTCAATGCTGATATTGATAACGCTGGCTCCGTTATTTACTGCCCAGATAATGCCTTCGGCTAAAGCTGATGCCTGACATCTACCCATGTCGTCAGCTACCTTGACATTTAATAGCCGGCATCCGGGAGCTACGCCGACAATACCCGTACCGTCGCTTTTAGCGGCGATAATCCCGGCGACGTGGGTACCATGCCCATAGCTATCAGCGGGACTGGAGCTATCAGTAAAGTTAGCCTCACCTATTATCAGACCATTAAGGTCTTGGTGGTCGGGGTCAATACCGGTATCAAGGATGGCGACCGGGACAGCTTCGGTCACTGGTGCCATTTGCCACAACTGAAAGACGTTAATCTTATCCAGCGCCCATTGCTTATTAACGTATGGGTCACTTGGCTTTATAATCTCGGATTGATTAATTAGCGCCTGTGGTGAGAGCCCGGCGTCATCTAATGAGCTGGTTTCTACTAATTCCGGCTCCACATATGTACTGTCGCCGGTAGCTACCTCAACCTTTGGCGGCCGGGCAGGATACACTATACTATCGGCATCGTTAGCCAGTGTATACCCAGCGCCTGCCGGTGAGGCTAAGGCGATAGTGATAGCAAATAGGGCGGCAATTATAATTTTTGGCGCGCTCATTACCTATTATGATTGTCATAGCCTGCGCCTGTAGGGAATAGCTCAATAGTCACGTTACGGGCGGTGCGATGGTAACATGACCTTAG
>Ga0307432_1000362_pt1 | contig 36864 bp, 23 predicted proteins | sample SalMarWE160150MG_FD_202158 | JGI IMG/M metagenome (GOLD analysis project Ga0307432, IMG submission 202158) | Salt marsh sediment microbial communities from the Plum Island Ecosystem LTER, Massachusetts, United States - WE1603-150 | ecosystem: Environmental > Aquatic > Marine > Intertidal zone >...
TTTAATTCTGGACATGATAGTATCAGCGTTTGGCTATATTTAGTTTTTAAGGTTCAAATCTCGAATTTGGATAACCCGAGCATATTAAGTTTACAGGAATTACCGGAGTTTGTCAAACTATTCTTACTAGAATGTTTAGCATATATGCTATAACGCTTCCGCTAAAGCTAAATCCCTATGTCGAGAAAATTTTCAGCCATATTCGATTTGAAGGTGCTACTATACAATCCAAGTAATTGTTGGCCGTACTGCACAGTCTGGACTTTTGTTACTCGAAGGTGAACAAACCGCCCCATTGTGAGGTATTTTACCTAATGCACGAGGGGCATGGCATAGTACTCTGCCTCATTTTATCTCCCGAATCCTTTTCTTTAAGTGCTCAAGAAGTTCTTTAACAAACTTCGCCTCGTCCTCCGCTACTTCGGGTGGGTAAACTAGCTCCCAAGCTAGCTCCGCAGTTTTCCCTAAAATTTCTTCAGCATTTTGGAGTTTGATCTTAGCTTCTTTCATCTCTTTCAATTTGTTTTCATCTCTTAAGACATCTTCGTATATCGAAACAATATCGCGACTAATCGCCCTTTCTCTTTGTTCATCACCTTCGTGAGCTTCACGTAGCAAATGTAAACACCTTGCTCTATTGTGCCAGTCTCCTAACTCACGCCGTTTTTGTTCAACCAGCTGGAGTTGCTTAATTGCTTCCTTCTTATCTCCGTACTTAACGTGCAGTTCGCCCAACCTAAAGCGAAATTCTAGAAGTTCTTCAATGGGTGGCTCTCCTGGCTTAATCATATACCAGTTATCTATGCCTCTTTCATAATACTCCTTTGCCAGTTTAAAGTATTCCTTTTTCTCATCTGGAAGGAGTTCGACTAAATCTGTATAACATAACCCTAAGTTACGAAGATGTTGACCACATCCTCTATAATTGCCAATCTTCTCTCTACAGGCAAGAGCAGTCTCAAAATGCTTAATGGCTTCTTTGATAAGTTCAACATTACCTTTAGCCTCCTCCCTGCTAATTAAACCAATGACATTTTCAGACTCAGCTACACCATCAACATCTCCATACTTTTCTTTTATATCTTTGCTTTCTTTACACAGAATGCGACCCATAGCAAGGTCATTCTTAGTCTTCAACCCAAAATGAACTAGCCCCAGGATATTTATACATCTAGCGTAAGCAAGTTCATATTCTTTGCCGCTTTCTTTTATTGGCTCAAGCAGCAATTTGGCCTCTTCAATGTCTCTTTTCGCTTCAGTAAATCGTTGTAATGCTCTTCGTTTAAAATTGGCTAAATCTACCTTTACCAATGCTGCTTCAAAGCTGGCGCCAGCGTCCTTAAAGATGTTAAAAGCTTCTCCATAATATCTGGTCGCATCCTCCGCCTTTGCTTTTCCATATTGCCTGTCATAGACACGGGCTAACATTTGCTTTGCTTTCGCCTTCTCTATCCCCTCTCCTAATTTTTCAGCGTCTTCAAAGAATCGTATTGCTTCATCCCGGTGCCAACATGCTTCCCAGAGTCGTCCAAGAATCAAATTTCTCTTGTACTCCTTGATGCCCTTAGACCATTCGGAAAATTCATCGTGGGACATTTCCTGCTTTGGCGACTCAGAATAGGCACACTTCCCTATCTCGAGAGGAGGGCAAAGCCTATTTTGCACAAATTCGCTTGAATCGCCTACAAATTTAAAAGATGTTTTCCTTCTTAAAAGTATGTCATTCACATTTACAGTTTCCCAAATTTTCTTCCCCAGAGCTCGCCCTTTCTCAACTTCCTTTTCGCTTTGCAACCTTTCGTTACCCCAAGTAATCTCGCCGATTGGTCCCTTGGCATACCTAAACCAGAATATAAATCTCTCGCTATCTGTATCTCTAAGCAATGGATATATGCTGAAGTCATCTAAGCCGCTATAACCCATAAAGCAAAAATCAAAATTTTGTAAGAAGTATTTAAGCACCTTCTCTTTAGCTTCTTTCAAACCACGCCCAACTTGGTGCAGAGTAAGCAAAAATGTCCAAAATCTCTCATCTCCCTCTTTATCTTTCTCCACACTGCCATGTAGCTTAAAGAGATACCCTCCTGGCATGTTTTGCGGATTTGAAATGGATTTCAGAAGTTCCTCAAACTGCTCAAAATGTGAATCTGTATGGCATACTCTATTTTTGATATCAATTCCTCTTAGCTCGCACGCCTGCTCTATCAAATCATCCCCATTAGTAGTAAACACCCAATTACCTCGCCGCAGAGCTTCCACTAAGAAAAAGTGGTTAGGATTAGGGCTATGTCCAATAAACGCCTCTAAGCAAGTAAGAACTTTGGAACCTAACTCCTCTTCTAATATCTGCAATACCACTTCGGGCCTAAGACTTTCACTTAAGAATTTATACTCTTCATCCCCCGATTGACTACCCGTAGTCAATCGGGTAACCCACTCATTCAGTGCTCTAAAACTTGGAACACCCGAGGGAATGGAAATTCCTGCCCCTACAAAGAAAACCATCCTACGACCAAGAGCTTCTATCAATTTGGCAACAAAAGCTTCCATCACCCTGTCAATTTCACTATCCATTTTATGCCCCCTCTTGGTTTCTCATTAAAAGCCGATTAGCATATCAACCCTGCATATCCGAACTGAATTCTGATATCGTGCCATTTCGGGGGTGTATCTGAATAGTTCGGATATTCATCCCACTGCCTGAACTACCTTACGCTTTTCCCTCCCCCTTTGATTTATCTTCAGGCTGCCCAGCGGTCTTTTGATTCTGCCTACGTTCTTACTGCTACCCCTATTCCCGGCTTTATTATACCCAACGTCTGAAAGTCGCACAAACCGCTATATTGTTACTTTCCCTCTCTCAGTTTTGACAATTAGCCTACGCTCGTATCTTCTATCCAGCCATACTTTGTTACTTGGTCAATCAGGTTCTTGCTCCAGGGGCCCTGCTGAATAATGCGAACAAAAGAGATATTATCAAGCTGGGACACTTCGGCCCATTTGCCCGCCCGACGGGCAACAACAATTGAGTGCAAAGAAACTACAATGGTTCCGCCTTTATCGGAGCAAGTACGGGAGAAGGCTCGACCAGTTCTCATTACAACATGATACTGTGTCCCCCCAGCAGATCTGCATGACTCGGGTGACATGTCATGACGATTACCTGTTTCTCTCGAGCGAAATTCTGTATGATCTTGGCTGCAGCGCTTTGCCGGTCTGGATCCATGTCAACGAGTGGGTCATCCAGAACCAGAAATCCCTCCAAATCTCCTAAGAAGTACCGAGCCATGGAAAGGCGCAGGGCTAATCCCAATCCCACTTTGGTACCGATAGAAAGCAACACGAAGGGGATAGCTAACCCGTCTGCACGTAATGCCTTGCCCGAATCGGCTTCACTGAGATCGATTCGCTTATAGCGATTTGCTGTTAATGGCTCCAGTACTTTGCCTAGCTCATCTAACCATGGATCGAGAGTCTGCGAGTCCATCTCCGCCTCAATTTCTTGGAAGGTGTCGCGTATTTCCGAGATGGCTTCTCCTTCCTTTTCTGTCTTCGCGAAATCAAGCTCAGCCTGTGTTAGTTGTGACTGAAGTTCCTCTCTGGTTTCTGTCGGTGCCTGTGCTTCCTTTTGAGCTTTTTCTATTCGCAGTTTATTTATTTCTCTCTCTTTCTCCTGCGCGTCGGACTGCTTTCTTTCATATTCTTCAATGAACTCATCTGGATCCTCTACAGACTTTGGCAAGGGTTTGAGTTTCTTAAGCTCCATTTCGGCCTGCTTTAGTTCGGCTCGCTGGTTGACCAGCAATTCCAGTAGTTCATCCTGAGAACTATATTCCTTCTCCAATTCAGATAGAGTTTCGGTGAACGATTCTATCTTCTCTTCAGTATTAGATATTTTATTCTCTATGGTTCCGAATTCCTTTCCAATCGATCCAGATGTCCGAGAAGGGGCTTTTGTGGTAGACGCTTCTTTTGCTACTTTCTCCAGTTCTTCATATGTTTCCCCATCGAGTATTTCCTCCAATTGTTCCTGCAAACTGGCAACCAAGTTGCGTTGATTTTGATATGAATCATAGACTTTTCTAGCGCAACCAAAATCGCTGACACCTAAGCGCTTTAATAACGCTTCGTATTTGCTGGATGCATCATCAACGGATGCCTTCAAGTCATCAAAGCCAGTATCTCCGGATTTGACTTGTAATGTCCAGTCGTCGTGATCAATTTGTACCTGCCCTCCTGCTGATAATTCAAGAGCTTTCTGTGCCGCAAGCTTGTGCTGTGTCTCCTTTTCAAAATCCTTCGACACCCTGAAACTCATTGCCTTCTTGGCGTTCATAGTGAGAGCAAGCTGACCGGCCTGCAGGCTGGTTTCTAGCGTTATCACCTCAGAATTCAGTTTCTCTAGCTTCCTATAATCTTTTTCTTCGATTACCTGCATTCCTAATAGGGCACTTCGCTTTTTCTCCAAAACGCCTTTCTTCTTTGATGCTCGTTTATATTTTTCGATCTTTGTCTTGTTGTTCTCGTAGTCCTCTGCCTTCCCCATTTCTTTCTCTAAGGCCTTACTGCGCTTCTCCAATGTTTTGAGGTCACTTTGCATGCGAGTTCTTTCACCGATAGTTTTTGGCCAAAGCTTAGATGCTTTAAGCAGTATCTCTTCCTTGATCTTTAGAGCACCCTGTTGTGCGACAAGTCTTTGTCGCTGTTTAGCATCAGCTACTGCTTTCTGGTTCTCTTTAACGTAAGTCTGCAACTCCTCTAACTCTGTAAAGGATTCTTGGATTGCCTTGATCAGATCAGCAATTTCGTCTTCGTACTCCTGGGCATCCTGCATCTGTTGTTTCAGTTTTTCCCGTACGTAGTATGCAGTTAGTATCTTCCCTACTTGTTTCTTCCAAGGATCATCAACTTGTCGATTGCCCTCCGGACGCTTAAGATCTCTATCCCAGTGGTCGAAATACTTATTTAACAAACGGTCGATTGCATCTCCTAGTTGCTCGATGGACACACCTTGCGTTTCAAAGACTGCTTTTCTTAGAATCGATGCTAGGTCTTGCATAGCAGGAGAGTCGCCCACTATGGAATCATAGGTGTAGCCGACCTCAGATTGTGCGCCGAACAACACTGAATCAGAAGTCCCCTTATTGAGAACTAGTAGATTCTGCAACTCTTCCTGAACGTCTTGGGCATTGGTTTGGAGACCTCCTCCCGGTAATTTCAGTTCAGAATCTTGTTTCGAATATCCCCAGGATTTTGTCACAGAGTAGTTCTTCTTGCCGATTTTGAAACCTAGGCCAACCCTGATAGTATCCCCTCCACTCAAAGGCATAAAGTCGGCAATTTCCTGTTTGAATATCCGTTTTCCGCAGTCAGTGGGCACAAAGAGAACCAATCGAAGCGCATTCAGCAGGGTACTCTTACCTATCTCATTGGGGCCCAGAACAACGTTCAGGCCTTTCTTGAAGTTTATCTTCTTCTCTGAAACTCCTGCGAAGGGATAGAGCTGTAAGCTGTTAATAATCATTTCTTAGCCTCCTGTATCAGATCATAAGCAGTTTGAAGTAGCAGCGGATCCGGATTCTTCTCAGCTAATGTCGTTAGCAGCCTGTGTGGAAACGACCCAGAAGTGAATTCCCGATCAATATCATTCGGGGTGATTTGCAGGAAAAGCTCTGAGGTGTCTGACTCTAGATATAGAACCGATTTCGCCAATTCGCCTAGCAGAGATTCTCGTTCATCATAAAGCTCATTGTGAATTCTTCCTTTCAGTTTGAGTTTTACCAGGTGTTTTTCAGCATTCATTCCACGGAATTCATTTTTGATCTTCTCTATGTCACCTTCATTCTTTATTTGTTTCTCCAAATCAAAGAACTGGTAGATACCAGTCTGAATTGATTCGTAGTGCATGGATTTGTTCTCATCAATTTCTATGGACCACACGTAGCCGGGATGCCTACAATCGAATCCATCAGGTTCAGGGGTGGAAGGGAAGAAGATACGTGCCTGGGTTCCCTCTTCTTCATCTGGGTAGCGGATATGGGTATGCCCCATGAGCCAGAGATCTATACCCGCTGTCTGCAGTTCCGTTTGTGACATTGGGTAATAATCCTTGTTGAAATCGGGCGATAGTCTTTCTAGGCTACCATGTGCAATACCCACACCTAAAGCCGTCTGTTTGTCCTTTATAGATTCGGACACCCAACCTACCACATTCGTCTTTGAGTGCCTGGATATACAAGGAGCAGGGTAAACTGTCAGGTCAAAACCATGCGGTCTTAGATCGTAAGGTTTGGGTTCACTCAGGAGTAATACGTTTTGGCCAACGTTGTTAAGAAAATTAGGCCAAATCGGGTCATCACTTTTTTGAATATAGTCGTGGTTGCCTGGAAGGATCAGAATGAGTCGACCCTCAAAGTCTTTCAGAAGAGTAGCACCTCTGAGAATGTCTCCCCGTGAGACCTTGGGTGAGTCGAATAGATCACCAGCGATGACTAACAGGTCACTTTGCTGCTTGTTGGCAACCTTGATTAAGGTATTTAGTGTTTCAAAACGTGCCTTTGATAAGCTTTCTTGCAGTTGTGGAGTATATCGACCACTGGCGAATCTCATGCCCAAATGTAAGTCTGCTGTATGCAAAATCTTGGTTGTCATAATTCACCTCCCTTAGCATTAAGAATCGACACTATATGTTGATGCGATTGGGCTTTTAAAGCCTCAATATTCGTAACAAGCATTTCCTTACCAGAACGAAGAAATATCAGCACTACTTCTTTCACTGGCATTGAAGCAGCCTTTTCAATAGTAAGTGCATATGTTCCAGCTTGTAGCTGGTATCGATCTTGCCTTTTCATTTCCTCTTCTTCATTATCCAGTACGTCTGTCTTGTAATCGACTACTACAAGGCCACCGTCTTCTTCAAAGAGGAGGTCGATAAAGCCTTCGACCAATACATTATTATATGGCACGCTCACAAACACCTCACGATGATACTTATTCGAAACAACTGCACGCTTCACTGCTTGTGCATCCAAGCCTCGGCGTACCAATCCTGCCACCTCCTTCCATTTGTCATGTATTCCTTCGGCGGCAGCCTGTGCTCTGGCTATTTCTTCTAGATCTTTCCCAGTAGCCAGGTCAACACTCTGCAGAACACTGTGCACAGCACGACCCAGGCTCGTACCTCCTCGCCCCTTTCGATAGTAAACTTCTCCCCGCTCTGATTCCTCCTTATCCAGGTGAGCCAACGCAGTCACCGCTATGGCTGGTTTCCTGGAGGCCTGTTTCAAGACCGTCTCACGGTGAGTTATCCATTTCTCCCTATCAGCCTCAGTATCTACCACACTCGGGACATCAGTATCACGCTCTCGTATTTCCCCTGTATCCACCTGTGAGCAGTCAATTTCATCCCAGCTACAACCAGCTTCGATAGCGGACCTTTCAATTACCGCGGCAAGAGCATTACTCATGGACCTGGTTTCTTTTCGATAAAGACTTAACACCAGGTGGTCTCTGGCCCTGGTGGTAGCTACATACATCAAACGGACTGCTTCTGCCTCATCCATTTCCTTCTCTCTTTCACGTGCTTCTTCGTAACCTGAAGTCACAAATCTCCTTCCCTCTGTGCCCAGGCTTACGTTAACATTGCTTCCATCTCGTTCGAATATTACGGGACTACCGCGGCTTGCACCAGTGCCTCCAATCCCCGCCAGTATGACGATGGGAAACTCCAACCCCTTGGCAGCATGAATTGTCATAATACGAACTGCATCTTCATCAGCTTCTGGTACTGGGATTTCCACCATACGGCTGCCCTCGGCCATCTGTTGCTCCATCCAGTCGGCAAATATTCGAAGCGATCTTTCTCCTACCTCAGAGAAAACTCGTGCTTGCTGTACCACCAGCTTAAGGCGGCGAAGTCGTTCCCTTGGCCTTGCCCTCCCGAAAGCTATTTCGGCAAGACGCCTCTCCCGGATAAACATCTCGACCAGCTGGTCGATGGGTACCCAGGTACGCATTTCGTTGTATCGTGCCAGCACCTCCATTGCCTCTCTCACGGAGCCATCAGCCTTGCCAGGGCTCGTGTAGTCAAGGACGCCTCCAGAGTCCAGGAATTCTACTAACTCGACATCGCTGCATCCAAAGGCGGTTGAACGAAGGGCGGCTACCAGTGCCACCCGGTCAGCAGGGGAGTCTATGGCACGCAGGCAGTTAAGAAGCTCACGGACATCTTGTGTTCCAAAGATAAAGGATTCACTCTCGATGCGATAGGGGATATCAGCTTCGTCAAGAGCACGTTCTATGTAAGGCAATACAATGCGTGTAGGCATGAGAATACAGATGTCACAGTAGCGTGCCGGGTGCAGGGTATTGGTGCCTGCACCTCTAACAAGCCATTGTCCCCTCTTGATAATGCAGAGAACATTGGCAATGGAAGATGCCTCGTACTTCTTGAGTCGTGCTGCTGGCTCATCTACAGCCTCTCCGAAGCGGTGCACTCCCATCTTGGGTATAGTATCTTTATCGTTCCATCGCGCCGACAGGTTAGCATAGGCTGCCTGAACATGCGGCTTGCCGTCGCCCATCCACCTGCCAAATACTGCATTGATCCAGGCAATAACCGGCTCCTGGGAGCGGAAATTTTGCTCCAGTGGTACGTTATCCGTTCCAAGAAGCTCGCCCACGTCCTGCACTGTGGCGATATCCGCTCTCCGGAAGCGGTAAATAGACTGTTTGGGGTCTCCCACCATGAACAGCTTGCCAGGGCTGATTACGAGCTTCCTCCAATCTTTCTCAGTAAGAGCGTCACGGCCCATTACGTTGCGATCGGCAGCCAGAAAGAATGCAATCTCCGCCTGTATAGGATCAGTGTCCTGAAATTCGTCAATCAATATGTGGGTAAACTGTTTCTGGAAATGCTCCCTTACGCTTGGTACATCACGCAGCATATCCCTGGCTCGCACCAACAGGTCATGGAAATGAACCTTGCCATTACTACGACGTTGTTCAACCCAGTTCAGCAGAGAGAACCTCAAGTCCTCAAGGAGTGGCATCAAGGCAGCCCGGCGAACAGCTTCAAGTTCCTGGCATTTAATTTCCTCAAGTTCCTCCAGCAGCTGTTTGAGCACGGTGCATCCATTCATACCGGGTTTCACATCCCCCCAGTCTTGTTTGCGACCGGCCTTGCAGGACAGTTTCCCAAAGCCCGCAAGGAGGGAAAGTGCGGCGGTCCCTCTGCAATCCATGGAGCTGAGAGTGCTCGCCAGGTCGACTACCCTTTGTGCATGGGCAGCAAGGATATCATTAAGGCCTTCGTTGGCCAGCGTCATTAACTGCCGGATATTGCCGGCTTCTGCTACAACAGCCTGTGCTATCCTGGGCGATGGCCGAGGAACAGGCTCAAACCGATCGGGTGTCATATCGTACTTATCATGGAGCAGCTTTGCTGCTGTCTTCAAGTCATTCATCCTTAGGCCCAGGGTCATGGCGGTGAGCAAATGGGAAGCCGTTTCCTTCCTCTCCATTGCCCCGTCCACCCATTCCTGCCAGTTACGATCAAACTCGATACCGGCCTCCATCTCCGCAACAACCTCGAAGTTGGGCGGCAGCCCTGCCTCAAACGGTCTCTCACGTAAAAGGGATGCTGCAAAACTGTGCAGTGTTTGAATGCTGGCGTCATCGAAACGAGTAAGAGCAGCTCGGCACCTTGTTCTCTTTTCATCATCCAGCGTCCGCTCGGCGGCACAGCTTTCCAGCTCCGCACGGACTCTGTCTTTCAGTTCAGCAGCAGCCGCCTCTGTGAAGGTAATGGCTGCGATGCGGTCTATTTGTGTAACCCCACAGATTATGAGGTTGGTGATGCGCTGCACAAGTTCCCGTGTTTTCCCGGTGCCGGCACCTGCCTCCACGAAGAAGGTAGCGTCCAGCTCGGTCTCTATGCGTATCCTGTGTTTCTGGTCGGAGGGAACAAACTCCTGGTTCATTCGGTCTCCTCTGTTCCTGTTCCGCTGATCATGCCCACGTACGAAGCTAGCTCTGGGTTCTGAGATTTCCTCTCCCATGCTAGTTCCGTGTCAGCCGAGCAGATACGTGCGTAGTCACAGTACGCACAGTTATTGAATCCTGCGCCACCGCTTCCGGGGTTAGCAGGGAAAAGACCACCTTCAATGCATGAGACAATCAAGCGCACCGTGCTCCCGAAATTACGTTCCAGGTGTTCTGATAGAATAATCTCCCTGGTCTCAAAACCAGCCCTGGCGGATATAAACCAGTAAGCCGCCTGAACCTCGCATTCTTGCCCGAATCCACTACGAGCCGCGAGGGCATACACCGGTAATTGAAGATGCGTTCCACCTCCCAGCGGGTTATCTTTCATATCACGAAAGGGATAAGAGCCGCCGGTTTTATAGTCCACAATAAATAGTTTTTGGCCCGATTCATCGCTGTCCAGCCGATCGATAACCCCCCTGAACATAATTCGCTGCCCTCTGCCAATATCGAGTACCACAGGAGGACACTGATCTGCTTCCCCAAAGCCAAACCGCCATTCAACTTCTACAGGCCGTGTCATCATCTGGACACGTAATTCGTTGTCTTTCTTCAAGAATAGAGAAAGGTCGTCTCTTATCTCGCTCATAACTACATCCCAGAGAAGCGGCCTCCCCGTTAAACCAAGCGATTCGGTTTTGGTAAATTCCTCTCCTGCGATCTCCATGAGCAATGCTCTATGGGTCGCATCCCAAGGTTCTCCATAGCCAGGCAGTTGTCCGTTTTCCTGCAGGGTTTTCACAAATCGCTCCAGGATTTCGTGTACCAACGACCCCCGGTCCAGGGCAGATATAGTCAGGATCTCCTCTGGACGTTCAAGAACCGGCACCTCAAGAATATGCTGCAGGTAATAACGGAATGGGCATTTAGCCCACCGCTCAAGCCGCGTAGGTGAGTGAGCTGATTCGCCTGGTACACCCAGCCTTCTGCTCTTGCCCACAAGAGAGGTGATGTTTCCGTCCCAGACAGTGAAGGCCGTGCTCCTTGAACCTCTTTCAGTACTGAGCGCCCGATGGCTAATGCTGCCCGTTGTCATGAGAAAGTGCCTGTCGACACGGTAACCCGAGTCGCGCCATTTGGCCAGACTGTGGATGTCATAATCATGAATATCCGCTGCCACCAGCCCTCCCAGAGACAACACGCTGTCATGTATGGAGTGAATAACTGATAGCCACTCCTCGGCAGCCATTTCTTCTAACTCTACAGAACGAATGGGTGTGTAAGCCTTGCCTTCCGATGCGTCTATTTGCTGACATTCCCTGTGCAGGATTTCAGCTTCGCTCATAAGCCATGGTGAAGGGTAGCCCTGCCTTTTACCGTCTCCGTCGGAGCGGGGATATGAAAGGACTCTCTTCTGTCCCGAAGCGAGAGCTGCCCGGAAGAGTCGGCGCTCATCTATACGCCTCTGGTCCCGTAGCGCCAACGGGCTGCTGTCACCTATCTCTTCACGTAACTGATCTGGAATAATAGCGTCATCATGGAGTTTGGGAGGAAATGCTCCGCCAACCATACCCAGGATATGGACAGTGTCAAATTCCATGCCCTGTGCAGCCCCCAGTGGACCCACAAAGACTCCTTCCCCGACAGCACCCAACCGTCCCGAGTTCATCTTCAGGCAATCATCAAGCATCTGGCGAAAACCGCCCAGGTTGGTACCGCCGGGCTCGATAGAATCCAGTGTACCTAACTCATCCAGCACAGCAGTCACCCGTTCGTAACTCAGTATCTGCGCCTCGGGCCATTTGTCTAGGTGAGAGTATTGCTTCATCATTTTAGAAGCCCACTCCGAGTAATCTTTCCATGAACTGCCGTCTCCCGGTGGAGAGCTTCCTGACAACCTTTCCATGAACGACTTGAGCCGCATCCCTGCCTTGGCACAATCCTCATCATGGCTGGCGGCCACAGCTTCCTCATCTTCTTCATGTGATTGTTCGCTTTTCGGCTTCTGTTCTATGCCCGTGCAGAAGCGCTCCAGACGATTGCTCCACTGACCAGCACCCCGGATTATTCCCGCTCTACCGGATACCTCCTCCCACAGGGCAGCTTCCCTTGAGGCAGACTCTGTATCCCTTCCCGTATAAACCGGTGCTTCAGCTATCCACCGCATAACACTCTCTCGGGCAAAATCAGATTCAAATACATCTACTAGATAGAGAATTATTTTCCCTGCGGCCGAATCCCGTAGAGGTACAGGATCGGGACCGGCGGCAGGAATCTGTGCCAGGTGGAGATGGCTTTTGATTAGCTCTGCATAGGGAGTGACGTTACGATAAAGCAGAGCCATGCGTTGAAACGGGACGCCGTTCTCCGCACACTGTGCAATATGACGAACTGCCCAGCGCACTTCCTCGTTAGAGTCTGAAGCAATGGTGATATGGTCGGCTGCATAGCTCTTTGGATCGGGTATATTACTTGCAGCTTGACCAAGTACTGGTTCCAGTCTTGAGGCCAACCTGTGGCTTTCAGCATCAATGTCCTCTTCTCCGGTAAGGCCAAGAATTACGGCACAGCATTTGCGTATCCCGAGACTGGATACAAAAGCCAATTCACCCGGCGAAAAACCTATAACCAGGTAAAAGATAATGAAGCCGAGGTCTTTCAGCACGCTCTCAGCATCGCCGTTGTTAACTGATATAGCAGCGGAGTGTGCAAGCTCCTCCCGGTCATAGTACGGTTGCGTGAGCTCCCGGTACATGTGATACCACTCTACGACCTGGTTAAGTACCGGGGTTTTTGCTTTCAGCCAGGACAAATTCTCTTCGGAGAGCATTGCAAGCTCATTGAAGGTATTAACCAGATAATCATGAAGTGGGGGATGGTTGGATATTGCGCCAAGCGGTTCCCTTTTTGCCATCTCGCTGGCAAAGTGCCTAACCGCGACCAGCTTCATTGTCGGCGTCAGAGGCGATTTACCCTGCCTGGTTAATGCTGGTGCCCCCAGGTACTCAGCAAGCCTGGGAATAACCATGAATCGCACGTTTACAAGGCCTCCATGTCTGCCCAGGCTGCGCCTCACCGATAGGCCGGTGTACATGGAGGGTACTACCACCGTTACCGGAGCAAGCAGGTTGTCGTTTTTTGCCTCGCCAATTAGAGAAGCTAACCGCTCCTGTACCTCTTTTCCGTAGCCATCCAAAATCAAACGATTGTCAGTCATATGTCTTCACAAATCATCAGTAGGGTACTGAACTTTACATAATACATTTGACTTTATTACATTCTTTATAGTCATCTCGTTTTTAGAAGCAGTTTATGGAACACCGCTTTCTCCTTCGGAGTAGAGTATGTAGAGCAGGTGTTTGGCGTGGCTCGTTGGTGTCTATTTTGTGGGACTGGATTATACCCTGGAATCTACCTCCTACGACCTCTTTTCTTGGTTTGACAATATCTTTAATTACCACCATTTTCTCCTCCTTGACCGTCACTAGCAAACAAATTGCTGTGTATGACACATTCAGTTAGGCACATCCGCTAATTTCCCATGCGCATAATTTTACACTGAATTACAAAAACTAACATCGGTGTGATCAAAGTAATGCCGAACTGCATTCAACCCAGGCGAATGGTATGAACAGAGTGGATCACAGAGTCGATAAACATTTCGTCAAAAAGTGTAGTTTAACTATTTTAATGTGGTCTGACAGAGACTTCTAAAACTGTTCTAGTTGTTATCGCCCATAGATATCTTCAAGGCGCTCTTTGGCCAGAGCCCGATCCCTTCGTGCCAATGCACTATCCTTTCCAATTTGGCCGACGGTTCGTATGCGAGGGTCGTCGTGTTTAAGCAAAGGTTCAAAGGACTGAGCCCATTCGGACCAGTACGTAGATTCACTACCACTCCAAAATCGGAAACTACCATACACAGCCTGAGATACATCTGAGGGGGAATAACCAGCATCTAGAGCTAGTAAAGCTTTGTCAATCCAAACACTAGTTGGATTTCCTGCAAGTGGTGAGAGATGGAATCGCTTTAAATGATCATTCTGAAATAAGTCGCGGTAAATCTCCAATTCCTCATCAACAATGCCATGTATTATCTCACCATACCAGAAACCATCGTCAACTTCTTCAAGTAAAGTCTTCCTTTGCTCAACGTTAATTACTTTAAGTGCGACATTTAGCAGATTCTCACCATGATATGAGAAAATCCGATTTTCCTTGATGCGCAATAGTAACCACTCGAAAGCTATAGATGGGTCTTTACGAAACATTTCTTCACCTTCATATTGTCTCTCAAGGCAATTGATGATAGCTTTTCTCCAAGAATCCTTAAGGGAGGCTCGAACAATACCTCTGGATGTTGCTTGCCACTCACCAATGGCAGCAGCTACAGCTATTGAGCATTCTGGGTGAGTCATTAATGCAACAAGACGATCTTCAGGAATCTCCAATCGTGAACATGAAAGTTCAATCCAGTTACTAAATCTATCATCTAAGATACCCATAATTGCTGGCAGGATATCTGCAGGGAGGAATGCTGCGGTAAGTCCCACTGCAACGCAGGCAAAATGTAGACGTGGCTCTTTTAAACACATCTTCAGCAATTTGGGGTACTCTTTATCATCAGCCAAAGCAGTGGCCTTAAGGAAGGGAATAACTAGGTCACTATCTGCTCCAGCTTTGATGAACGCATGTGTCCACGTTGATGGGCTTTTTATTTTAGATGCAATTCTCTCAGCTACAAAGGTGCTCCAGTGTGGCCAGGTTAGGTGCGCATTACGCGCTTCCATTTCGAATCTTACCATACGCCCGGCAATACTTTCTGCATCTTGTATTGACCATTTATCGGCAAGTTTAGTTGCAGCGGCTGCTTGTTTTGCCTGATCCCTTTGCCAATTTTGTCCCCGACCTTCCGCAGGGAATAGCGTATCGAATTCAGCGTCCAGAGCAATCTGTAATTTGATTCCTAAATTCTTAAATGTTCGATAAAGGTGTGAAAGAACACCAGGATGGCCAGTATTAATACCAATGATGTCGATAGCCATTTCACGGGCAAACTCTCGCATTAAGCCCTGTGTTCCCTTAGGTATGTTTGGCCCCACACGACCGGGGAAAAGCCATTCGTGAATTAGGTCAAATATGGGCCCCCAGTCTTCGATAGATACAGAGCGCAAAAATTCCATAACGCGCGGCCAAAATCCGCGAATGGCTGACATTTCAGCCGGTGTAATAAGCCCCGTAACGAAAGTGACTGTTACTGTACTACCAGGGCCCATCTCCCTATCAGAAAATGTCGGTGAAAGTAAATATTTTAAAGCTTGTAGAGCTACATGAGTATTAGGGGTTTCGGCGAACCACGCCAATGTAGAACCAAATAACATCTCACGGCGTGAAATGGCTTCACCACTTCCTGGCTTGCCTGATTTCACCCAATCCTCAATCTTCCTAAGAGGATGATCTGGATACGAATGAAGTTGCCGTGTATCACTAGTCGCTAGAGTAAGTAGCAAAGGTGCTGCCTTTATGGGAATGCGATATAGTGCTGCGTCCGCTATTATGGGGAGTTTCTCAAGATGATTTTCAATCACCCAAGTACATTCTTCTCGGCCAAGATACGAAAATGATTCCCATACCTTACTAGAATCCACTTGATTTACCATTTTCTTAAGTAAATCAGGTGGAACCATTGCACCACGTGCAAAGGAACCTATCAAAGTCAGCACTGTTTCGACCATGTCAGGCGATTGCTGAATAAGGTCATTATAAAGAAGACTAGTCGCCCCACTGAAGAAAACGTCTCGAACAAGTGCGTATCGAAGTGTAGGAGGGCGTACGGACAGCCTGTCTTGACCAACATCAGTAAGCACACCGCCAACTGCGAGGCCAGTGACCATTTGTTGCACTTGAATCAAAGTTAGGCCGAGTTGGGTTGCCACTGTTTCCATAGACATACCTTGATCCCCACCGAGAGAAAGAGCGGCAACAACTGCCCTCGTCTCTCTGCCAAGAAGTGGTTCAAAAGTTGTTCGTATATCCCTGGATAAGGCATCGCCAAGGACAATTTGACGAACATCTCCTTTAATGCAAAGGTGACAAAGAGTGGCAGCTAAACCAGGCCTGCCTTCTGCTTGGTTGACTAATTCCCGTATAAGTTCGGTTGGGCCTACAATTCCTGTGGATTTGATTAGCTCTACAATCTGATCTCTGGTAAGAAGTTCAAGCTCATGCATAGAAGAAGTCGGGAGTTGCATCCAGTGAAGCACGTTATCCTTCTGACCAGGCCAGCAAGTGGCTACGATTCGGAACTCTGCTCCAAGTTGCTCTCGGAGCTGCTGCAACCTGCTTAACCGATGAGTATCCACATGTGCATCATCCACGATGATAGCTTTGGGATCCTGCTCTCTTACGGACACCGCAATTTGGGTTGGATCATCGTTTATCAGAAATAGGCCTTCATTTTGTCTGGCGAAAGTCTGTAGAAGGAATGTCTTTCCCGAACCTGGTTGTCCTACTAATAATAAGTCTCCATCTGTGTTTACCAGCCATTCAAGAACGTTTTCTCTTCCTATTAGCAATTCAACGATCTGGGGTCGCGAAGTAATAGGCACTATTGAAAGGGCAGGAAGTTGACCACTCAGACCAAGTAGTTCTTGGCACCAATGAGGATTGTGGTATAGTAAATCCGCAAAAGCTTCCTGTGGATGTATGTTTACGAGTTCAAATCCAAGTTCACTGGCTCTTTCTTCGAGATTTCGTCTTCTCCCAGGAGTAAGACTCTGCGACGTTGCTAAAACAACCTTGCGTCTAGGTCCACCGCTTTCAAGATAAGACGTCAGACTCTTACTTAAATTTCTAATGACATCATGTTGAGTCGTGCTGACTAGTGGATACGCTACACCCTCTGCATCACCAATCGCACCATCCATACCCGCATCACTACCACCGCGAATCGGTACTAGTCCCGGATATATCTCTCGCAGGACATCAGCCGCGCATTGCTCAAATAACTCTGGATCAAGTTTTCCTTCCAGTCTTTTAATTATGTCCTGATAGAATGGATCTCGAATCATGGTAGATTGCCTAATAACTAGAAATTTGGATTTAATTCCTACTCTCTTATAGCCACTATTTTACAATAACAAGATTAGTTATTCACCTTATTGTGCACTATAATAGATTTAGTTTGATCTATTTGCTTGCTTAAAAGGAGGGCAGATTTGAACAAAAATTCAGGAAAACAGATTAATGATATATTGGACTCGCAGCAGATAGAGCTTGTATTTTGCCCTTATATTCTATTGAATACTTTTATTTCACATGAAGTAATGGACTCTGTTCGTCAAGCTTTTCTATCACAGACCAAACAAAAAGCCAGTTTGTGACTTCAGGATCTGTCTCCCGGTTTCCGCTTTGATTTCCGCCTCAGTTACCCCTCTGTTCCGCCTCGGCCACCGCTCGGTTCAGGCTCAGTCAACCGCTCCATTCCGCCTCGGTTACCGCTCTGCACGCTCCGGTCCTTACAGCAGTGTGGCACGGAGCAAGGCACCTCCCAATCAATGGAGCGGCGGAGCGGGGGGAGCAAGGAGCAGGTCAACTTGAGGGAAATGCTTCGCAGACAATTCTGTAGTCTCTGCTCTGCACGCACCGTTCTCCGCTCTGCACGCTCCGGTCCCTACAGCAGTGTGGCACGGAGCAAGGCACCTCCCAATCAATGGAGCGGCGGAGCGGGGGGAGCAAGGAGCAGGTCAACTTGAGGGAAATGCTTCGCAGCCAACAAAACGATGGATTGTGACTCATTAGTCAAAAAAGGCTAATGTGACTTACTGAACAAAACAAGTCATTGTTCAGTTAGACAAAAGCCGCGATGTTCTGACCTTCTGTTGGAAGACCGGATCAGTGCCCTCGGCTACCGTCGGCCTGGCCCTTGGGCCATAATTATACTGGGACCAACCTACATACTTATACAAGACCTGGGGGTAGGTCATCATTGTCTTGCTAGCCTTCTATGCATCATCACTCGGAATATGAGTAGCCGGCACAATATCAACGAAAGAAGCAGAGATCATCTCGTGCTGAGCAGATATCTGTTCTCTTTCTCTTAACTCATTTAGCCGAGATTGTCTCTCTACTTTGGTTCGCTCTGTCAGTTGTATTACGTTTTCCAGGTTTTTCTGCCACGCCGGTATTATTCGCCTCACCGTTGGATCAGTGGATTCCAATACTCGGTTCAACACCTTATTCACCGATTCCAGTTTGTCAGCCAAAGCTTTTTGCCTGTAATCATAAAGACTCTCTAATTTTGTTCGTTCCTTTTCCAAGCGCTCTGCATTTTGCAGAGATAAAGCGCTCTGTTGCTCCAATAATCGTTGCATTGCTCGCTTATCAGCATATAGCACTGCTTTCTCAAACTTCTCGTCTCGTGGTGGAAGTTCCTCAGAGCCCCAGTCTTCCCTCTTAATACGAGCCGATCTCTCAAGAAGCCACGCAGCTAAGCTACCATTTTCAATTCCTTCTAGGGTGACAAATACCGGAAATACCTCTTTGTAATCCTTGACTGCGTGATACTCAAGAACATAAGCAAAGTACCAACCGCGAACTGGCTCTTGCTCGTCTGTGCTTATACGTCGGTAGCTTGCAAGGCCAGGATACTTATTGGAACGCACATATTCTACTAATTTATCGACTAGGTCATGGCCAAATGCCAGGAAATCGATTGTCTCATAATCACGAGCTACTGAGGGATCGAAAGTGACTTGACGTTCTTTCCCTTCTCTCTCAAATTGCGGAAACTCGCTGAAAAACTTGTTATTCAGCTGCAGGGCATAAACCCCTTCCATTTGCTTGGATTGCTCGATCTTCACGCCGAATTCATTGAGTAAACCTAAGATGAATCGCGTCATCGCTTGATAATTCAATACTCCACGTCGCTCGAGTAATTCTTGGACCTCATCCTGTCTAAAGGATTTAGTATCCATGATAAGATCGCCCAATCTGGACTCTGCTCGCCTTGCTTCATAAATTCTTTTCTCGAGTTCTCTATCGAGCTTTGCCAGAGCGCGATTTCGCTTCTCTTCACTCTCGGCAAGGAGGAATATATTCTTGATACTATCTTCTACGCCACCGAGAATTGGGTCCAATCCGCCAATCGTCTGTTCAAATACTTGAATACGGCGATGTAGGACGTCGAGAACTCGTTCTTCAATTGTATCAAGCAAAGAAAAGTTGATTACCTTAACGGGATGTTTCTGTCCTAGTCTATCTAGACGGCCAATCCTTTGCTCGATCTTCATAGGGTTCCATGGGAGGTCATAGTTTATTATGATATGGCAGAACTGAAAGTTCCGCCCCTCGCCACCTGCTTCGGTAGATATCATAACCTGAGGACCTTCGAGTTCTCTGAAGCGTCGGACGGTCTCATCCTTCTCGCCTGGGTTTAATTGCCCATGATAAACATGTACAGTCCACGGAGTTGATATCTTTTGGCGAAGGGATTCCTGGGTATCACGAAACTGCGTGAAGATTATGACTTTTATGTTCTTATCTTCTTGTAGTATCTCGCTATTCAACCCGGAAATCAACGTACTAGCTTTAGAGTCGATATCTATGTCATCAATCAGTTTCACTATCCGATCAAGCTCATCGATTTCTGTAAGAATATCTACTGATCCCGGTACACCAAGTATGCCCTTCAACGTCTCAGCTACGGGCTTTTCTTCGATATCTTCATCTTCAATATCGAGGTTATATTTTTGCACGGGCAACATTGCCTTCAGCTTTTCGATGCGACGAAAAAGAGACTGGCGCAGTGCATATGAGCTGCTTGAATTGATTTTTTGGAAAGTGGCCATTAGAAAACCGAGAGCGTTATTCCTCAGATTACGCGATAGAGCATAGCCCGACTGTACATAGCTGGTGGTAGCGTCATACGCTTTCCTCTCGGCATCAGTCATCTCGACAGGCCAGATTTGGGCGACTCTCGGCATGAAGCCTCCGACTACGGCTTTTCGATTTCGTATCATGACTTCGCTAAGGTGGTGTTCCTGATAGAGTTCGTCAGTCAGTCGGCTGCATCCTTCTGCTGTACCGACTAATGACTCTATGTCACTCGGCTCCTTTTGAAGCCAATTACAGACCTCCTGTATCGTAGATTGTCGGCCCGGGTCACTTAATTTGTAGATTCTTTTTACGTTCTCGCAGGTTTGATTCAAACCTGCCAATGACTCACAATGATGTTCGAAATTGTCGAAATCTGTAAAGAGCGCCAGATCAAGGAGCTCAATCAATGAGAACAATTCAAACCGATGAAGCTGCATAGGTGTTGCTGTAAGAAGTAATACTCCGGTCGACTTGCCAGCCTCTGGTTCTGCCAGTTTCTCAGCGAGTCTATATAGGTTTGTTGTAGCGTATTTGTCAGTGCTTTGCCAAGTGCGACGAGCATGATGTGCTTCGTCAATCACTATGAGATCCCATCCAGCGAGCGATATTTCTCGCCTTTTTTCCTCGTGAAGGGAGGCAAAGGTATGAGACGCGATTACGTTATCATTCAGAGTCCAGACATTCTCGGTCGGATGATTGGCTTGTAAGTACGCGACAGTATCGCCGCGATAAAGAGAAAAGATAAGACCGAATTTAGTTCGCATCTCCACCTGCCATTGGCTTATAATACCGGAGGGAGCTAAAATGAGCACTCTATTGGCTATACCTCTTGTTTTTAGCTCCTTTATGACGAGCCCAGCTTCGATGGTTTTTCCAAGACCAACTTCGTCGGCAAGTAGGAATCGATGCGGATAAGAGGATACGATTCTATGGAGTACGCCAACCTGATGTGGCTTTATCTCAACGCGTGAATTAGATAGCGATGACAGTTCACCATACTGATGCTCGAACAGCAATCTTGTCGCGGTTAATCGGAGATTCACTGACCGAGCAGAATGGAGTTTACCTTGCCTCAGCAGTTCAAGCGGATTAGTGAGAATTGCAGGCCGAAGGCTTGTCTCTACTACATTTGGTTGAGACCCGCTGGCTAGATTGATCCGATAAAGCAACAGATTATTGATTTCGTTATGGCCAATTACAACACCTCTCTCGCCACCTGGCTGTATTTGAACTAGCGTACCAGGGTCAAATGTAACCCTGGTCAAAACGTCGTTCGGCAAGACAAATCTCTGTTGCTCACCGTGGTCGAAAAGAACAGTTATGTGGCGAGGTGAAAGATCTTTAACTACGCCGATATTGTTCGACGGCCCATTTTGCCAGTGTACAAGGTTTCCTTTTGCAAAGTCCGGCATTTCAATACCGCTTTTCATATAGGCTTATTTCGGATTCAGGAGACACTGGCCTTATAGAATCAATTGTACTCTGATATGTCTACAGTGACAAGTGCGTATCACGGTTAACATTTCGCTATATTGTTCAGTAGAAGCTAGTGTAGAGTGCTCAAGCGTTTTGTAGAAGCCAAAAGAGGTAGCTATGGTTATCATGCAATAGGCGCTTCCGACATAGGGAATTCAACTAGAACTTCCTCGCCAAGCATGTCAATGATTTTAATAGCTACCTTTGCCTTTGGATTCGGTAGCTCAATCTCGTATTTGCCCTGAACCAAGTCGTCTTTCTTTTCGGGTACATCTGAGTAAACAATGCGGAAAGTCTCACCATCATAGTTGTTGTCAATTAAAACGGTATCAATCATGCACCTGAAGTCAGGAATTTTTGCCTTGAAAAGCCCGCTCTCTATGTTCAGTCGTTTTATTATTGTTGGCGATATGAAATCCTGTATTTCAACGACCGCCTTGTCTTTACCAATTCGCTCTACTACTATCTTTGCCTCTGCCGGGTCGTGAATCAGAAAGTTACCATACCTCTTGTCTGTCTTCAGTTCGATTACCTTGATCTTGTTCACCGGATGCTTCGTGTTCCATTCATCAATCTGTGGATCAACGGCAAGCTCTTTGCCGAGGCAGACGATAGTTACGTCCCTGTCCTCGTTGGGTCGTTTACTTAGTTCATCTTGAATAAGCTGTAAATCCAACAGGGTTAGAGGGTGGTTAAAGTCGATGATTTTTACCAAGCTCTTCCCCAGAGTCCCATCAAAGAAAGTACCGGTTCTCATCCTCTGAATCCCGATGTGTTGAACAACAAGCTCTATGGCTTCAGTTCTCAGAAGTTGCAAGTCATAATTGTTTACCTGAAAAATGCTGAAGGAGTAGTATCGGGGCGATTCTTCCACTTTAGTCTTCTTATCTTTCTTGATTTGTTCAAGCACTATGTCCTGCAATCTTTTGCTGGTCATCTGAATTGCGCCTTTATTTATATCGCAACCAATCCAGCGGCGCCCCATTTCCTGTGCTACTGCTAGGGTTGTACCTGAACCACAAAAACAGTCAAGGACCAAGTGATTTTCTTTGGAGGACGCACCTACAATGCGCTGAAGAAGAGGCTTGGGTTTTTGAGTCTTGAAATCTAACCTCTCTTCTTCGGGCATGTGCATCATGTCAGGGATGTCATTCCATACATCGCCGACCAATTTCTTTTCTAGTACAAAGCCGTCTTCCTCCTCAAGAAAATACTTTATTCTGATACTCCCACTTCTGGTGGTATAGATTCTATCTTCGCTTGCCAACTGTTCGATGCTTTCATCTGTATAATCACCTCTAGGTGCCGTTGTGAACCATCGTCCTTTATCGTCTTTTTTAAATCCCTGTTTAGGTGCTTCTGAAACACGAACTTTAAGTGTAGTGTAAACTTTTTCAATTTTGGTGATAGAATTTTTGGAATAAACTAAAATATTGTCGTAATTGCGTGGAAATTGAGCTGAAATCGCTTTGGCACCCCTTCCCCCATAGTGCCATATAATCATATTCCTAAAATTACTTACGTTAAAAACCTCGTCCATGACCAGTTTCACATAGTGTCCAACGTGCCAATCCAGATGAACGCAAATAATTCCCGTTTCAGACAGAAGCTCTTTCATAAGTAATAGTCTGTCGTACATAAACTGCAGGTAACTATCGTTGCTCCACATATCTTCGTACATAACTTGCTGAAGCAGTGATGCCTCGTCAACCTCGATAGCCTTGGGCTTCTTCATTCCTCTTAGCTGAACTTTCCTTATATAGTCTGCCCCACTCATAAAGGGTGGGTCGATATAGATCAAGTCAATGTTGCCCCTGAAGCCGTTTTCAAGCAAGGTTGCCATGACTTCCTTGTTGTCACCATGGAACAGGAGATTCTGCCAGTTGCCTTTTAAGCTGTCATAAGTGGGGGCTTCAACTTTCTGACCCGTATCCAGCGGATCGAAAACCTCAACGAGTTGGGCAGGAAAGCCTTTTACATAGTCCAGCGGTGTCTTGCCCACCCACCGGAGCATTGGTCTACCTTTTGCAGGTGAGATCTTTATCTTCTCTTCAGGCATCTTTGCCCACCTCATGTCCATAGATTTCCTGTCTTACTTTATTCCGGTTCGCAAAGCCTATTTCATCCGTGTTAGTAAATAGAATTTCATATTTTAACTTGTCGGGGTTCAACCCCTGGACTTCCTGCAACTTCAACGCCTTTAGACCCTTTTCACCCTCAACGCCGTCATCCTTAAATCTCTGGCTCTTAATCTCTACAATTAGCACCTTGCCGTTCTTCCTTCTTATCAAAAAGTCAGGTGTGTGGGTATGCCACCTATCGTCCTTACCCTTGTATTCGAATAGAAAGTCGGTCTTAGCTGGGTCACTGATAGCTCCAGTGAAGTAGAAGTCCTGAACCTCGTCGGGGTCTTCGTTCAGCATCACAAGCATCTGTTTCAGGAAATCGGCTTCCGGGTTGGAATCAAAATTGTACGGGCTGTAATGGAAAGCGAAGTCTCTCTTGTTGAGGTCTTTGAACTTCTCATACCTCAGAAGCAAATTCTCCTTGTCCTTATGATAGACTATCTCTGTGGTATAAATGACCTCGCCATCTCTGTCTTCTTTATCGAAACCAGCGGGTTTCACAAGAGCAAGGGCATACTCAACTTCCTCTTCGGTTACTTCATAGTTTTTAACCACTTCTTCTAGTTGTTCCCTAATCGCTACGACGTGGCTTTCTGGGACCTCGCCGCCGGGATATACATCTCTGAGTTTTTCGTACATGGGCATGAGTGGTAGGCGATATAAGCTTGACAATTCAACGGCAAACGAATAGGTGTCGATAAAGTCTTCTTCGATTGTGATCTTATCTTCGCTTTTGGCAATTAAGATGCCTTTTCTGTCTGGAATATCCTTAAAATCGTACACGATCCGTCTTAATTCTTCTGGCTTAGTCTGTGGCTGTTGAAGCTGAATCTGCGCAATATCAAGCTGTTTGGAACTTGGAATAACCTTCTGTATCTTCTTCTTGAGCAGAATCGGCGGGATTTCAATTTTTCTCAGGATAAGTCTGTCTTTTCTGATGTTCTGTGAAGTGTTATCAAGTATCTGCAGGGACTCCCCATATGTCTCTTTCAACTGCGTATCTAGTATCCTCACGTTATCTTTGGATAGGTATATCTTTGCCTTATGAACGTTACCTGGAGTTTGTCTCAGACATCTAGAGGCAGCTTGAAGGACAAAGTTATTGCTTGTTGTCAGTCTCCGGGCTAAGGCTGTGGCGTATAACGAGAGGCAGTTCCACCCCTCAGTTCCTTTGTTCACCAGCAAGAATATACGATAAGGAATGTGTGGGTCATTTATTCTGTTGTCGAACAGGTCCTTTACATCCTCTGGTGATTTATTGTGGACTTCCAGAAGAAGCGATGGGTCTAGCCCGAGGTTAATTAGAGTCTTTTCGATAGTGAGCCTGGCTGGTGCCACATCTTCTATCTGGGGGAAGTATATGGCAAGTTTGGCAGGGCTGGCATCGTATATCTTTATGTCTTTATAGTTATTAAAGAAGTCTACAACAATGTCGTTTAAGAAATCTTCATCACCGACTTCCTCATAGCCGATAATGTTATTGCGCACCTCCTTGAGTATTCCGTCTTTAATCCCCTGGGATAGCCCATACCAGTAAATCACGTCCCTCAGAATTTGGCGACCGTAGTATGGCGTCCCTGTAGTATTGATAACCACTAGGACGTTGGTGTTTTCTGCCAAGTAGTCAACTGTTTTTCTTACTTTCTTCAGACCTTCACCTAGTGCCTGCCCATAGGTGTGATGTGCCTCGTCAGAAAAGATAGCTAGGTTTGGCAATGAAGCGATTTTCTGAAGCCTCTGATTGGCTACCTCCTGTTTGATCTCATCTTCCTTGGATGGGTCAGTAAATAAATCCCTGATCAGGGATTTGGTAATGGATTGCTTTTGGATTCTTATCTTTTCGGTATTGGTCACTACCAAATTGAACTTACTACCTTTGATTATAGGGATATCCTTTTCGCCATCGCGAGTGTACGTGAACTTCACACTGGCTATGAATTGCTTGTAGAGACGAGCTGGTAAAATCTTTTCGTATGGGACATCAGACAGCTCCTTAAGTGCCCCCAAAATCGTTTTCCCTGGGGCAAACACCAAGGCATTGTTTACGAAGGGACTATCGGGGTATTCCAACGCCATAGCAAACTCTGTGGCGATTATTGTGCCAATTAGTACGGTTTTTCCAGCACCCATCGCCAAGGCAAGGATATAGCTTGGGTATGCGAGCGTCAGAGTTTCCCTCACTGCTTCGAGCCGGTAGTTCTTTACGAAAGCATCGTCACTTTTTATCTTTTCAAATATTGAATCTGTCCCGCCCGAAAGAGCTAGTTTTAATACCTCTTGGCTCTCTGTAGGAATGCCAAATGAGGTCAATAATTCTATAGAGTCGGTGTAAAAGTGCGTATACAAATCAAAGATATGAGGTGTTCCTTCTCTGAGCCTCAAGTACCAATAGTTTTCCAGTGCTTCGAACTGGGCCCAACGTAGATAGCGTAAGGATTGAGTTTCGGAATCATAGTTGTAGTCCAGAATTTCGCTAATAGCGGGGTAATCAGACTCATACTTAGAGGCACGCCACTCGGTAACTTTTGATTTGAGCTTATCATGCAGAGGTATACTCACTGAACCTGCCCTGGCAAAATTTTCCGCACTGTCAATGCTTTGTGGTAGGTCTTCTTTTATTAAGAAGTCTACACCAGTGCTAACCCTTTTTCAATGTCAACCGAAGTTGAGGAAGTAGTGGTGTGCCAGGTCAAGGGGTTTCTCCTATGGTAACATTTCGTCATTTCGTTAAGCCCTCGCAGTTGCCATACATCGTGCCATCTGTTTGCTGAACGGAAAGCGTGGTGATAATATATTTCTTGTGGGTGAACAAATGTGGATGGTCACGTTCTCACTAAATAGGCCTTCACCCTTGGAAGTTTACTCTGAGATAGATGGTACGAGGATCGAAGTTAAAGAAAATAGCGGTAAGGTAGTCATAAGCTTCATTCAAGCTGCTGACATTGACGAAGTACGGAGCAAAGCATTTTTGGCTGCCAATCAGTTTTTAAGTGCGTTATCTTGGAGATTCGGTGCCCATCTTGCCATTAAAGGTGAATCATCTAATATTGAACATATTGACCCTTCTGGCAAGAGTCAAATCTTCCTCCAACTATCGGATCGGGTCGTTGTTAGTGAGAAGGTGACAGTGATCAAAAAGGATGCCTCTGGAGATGTCATTGAAGTATTAGATTCGCAGAAACCTGGGAAAATAAATGTTAAGCATTCCGATGCTGCTGATTTCTATAGGCGAGCTCATCTGGCCGACCATCCCTTCGAGAAGTTTGCCAACCTATATAAGGTAGCTGAAAACATCGGCGATAAGATAAGAACTATCAAGGGACATAGCAGTGACAGCCTTGAGCAGGTTTACGGGCGAATGTCCTACGAAATGGAAGTACTACAACTTGCTTTAGATGAGTGCTTTGGAGGTAACTTGCCCTCACTCCTAGGAGCTGCTAAAGGCTTGTTAAGCTCCGATGACGTTCAACAGCCTATACCCAGGATAGTTGAAATACTTTACAAAGCTAACAGATGCCAAATAATGCATGCGAAGGCTTCTGAAGGTAAGAAAGTTCCCTTTAACCCGAAGGATGAAAAAGACGTGACAGCCGCCCTCCCTCTAATGGACTTTGTGGCTAAATCGCTTCTGGCATATGAGCAGACCTTGCCTTTGAAATAGGGTTCGTAAGATAAGCCCCCGTGGCGGCCAACAAAAAGCCATTTCGTAGAATGGGCTACAACTTAGTGCTTGGTCTTATCAGGCGCCCCATAGGTTTGACCCTTCTCAGGAGTGGGAGGGAATGGCTCCCCTTTTACTACCGTCCTCTCTTTGCCGGTCCTGCCTCCATGGGATCCCTGTATTGGGTACTGCCCAGATTCCTTAGCTATTTCACCTGGCTTATGTTTTTCTCCCATTTCTGTTTCCTCCTTTCCCTGAGTCGATCATGACCCAATATACTGCGTTCTAGAATGATTGTAGCACAACCTGCGCCTCTGTCTAAATAACAAAACATCGTTTTGTTGGCTGCGAAGCATTTCCCTCAAGTTGACCTGCTCCTTGCTCCCCCCGCTCCGCCGCTCCATTGATTGGGAGGTGCCTTGCTCCGTGCCACACTGCTGTAAGGACCGGAGCGTGCAGAGCGGTAACCGAGGCGGAATGGAGCGGTTGACTGAGCCTGAACCGAGCGGTGACCGAGGCGGAACAGAGGGGTAACTGAGGCGGAAATCAAAGCGGAAACCGGGAGACAGATCCTGAAGTCACAATCTGGCTGATTGTTGGTCCACAGGAAATGCTGATATTATATAAAGCAACTGCTCTATCCTCCCCAACTCAGATCAATTCTTAGTTCGCAAAGAAGCCACACGCTTGAGGCCAAGGGTGGTGTCCGTACCCTTACTTCCAACGGCAAGAATCGCTATAATGCGCTCAGAGGGAGCTAGTTGAAGGCACAGGCCAAACAGTAGAAAGGCATGCGAAACTGTACTGGACATGATTAGGTCATTGGCATTACTGTTGGCTGGCGCAGCCACAGGTATTCTGGGCAGCGTACTAGTAGGACAATTCGGATTCTCGTGGTTGCTGGTATCCCTGTTGCTTGTCGTCTTCGTTGGCCTAGTTGTATTCGGTACCCGGGCAGATTTGGCGATAGTTCATCGATATCACCTCAGGGCAAGAAGAAAGAGACCCAAGATAGGTATATTGAATGACATAGAGTGGAGCCCAGAAACCCAGAAAATCAGTACATCGACCGACATTAGCCCCAGTGAATGGCAACGTGAGATAGAGAAGCAGGCAAGGGATAAAGGAATGAAACTACGTGTCGAGTTGATGCGAACACGCAGCAATTTCGACCCCTACGCAGTCGTTGTCAATCCTTACGGTGGTACATATCCGGAGCGCGACCTCGTTAGCTTTCAGACGTTGAACAGCATATTCCAATACGTCCAAGAGGGCGGATTGTTCGTAAACGTAGCAGACATACCCGGATACTGGGCTTATCACCCTGTGCTTAGGAAACGAACGGAGACAGCTCCACCCGTATGGGACGTTGTGGCCCAAGATGTGGTGCGCCCTGTTAGACCTTTTACCGTTGTCCCATGGATGCAAAGACTAGGGCTATCTGTGTCAAATGTCGAGGCTGTATTCCGAGAACCGGTGGATTTCGTTTTTGACACTGGATTTCAATCAGTTACTGGCTCTAAGATACCGGGAGTGCGCCTCCACAGAGTAGCTATCGTTGAAGAGAACATGGAAGCGGTTCATAAAGTGACCATGGCAGATTTAGCCGGTCAGCATAAGGACCTAGCTTCGATTTTTTGGGTTCTGTATAGCGAGGGCTCCTTCCTAATCTCACTCGTGTCTCTTTCAGGCCAGTCAGAAAGTGTTAAGGAAGAACTAAGGAAGGTTCTTACCAGCTTGATCTTGTCTAAGCTTATGTGAGTGCAACTGCGGGTAAGCGGGCTGTGGAGACGCCTCTTTGGAGTCAACAATGAACCTTTTGACGGTTTGTTATCCAACGAGACAATGTTGGGATTGACTCTTGCATATACTAGGAATATTATAAAAGTGATGAATCGAAGGAACTGGAAAACTAGATTGACCAGATGGTATATGAGCTTCGTGGTCTGACGACGGAGGAGATTACAGTGGTGGAGGGAACATTTAAGAAATAGGCAAAGTATTAAGGGGGACAGAAGAGGATTTGGTATATCCTGATGCTAGCTGGTCTCGATATTCTAGAAGAGGGTAGAGATGCGTAAACATCCTGTAGTTGCGATAGCATATGATTTTGACGGCACACTTTCTCCAGGGAATATGCAAGAACACAGCTTTCTTCCCAATATTGGAATGAAGGCTCGTGAGTTCTGGAAACTGACAGAGAGGTTATCGAAGGAGCACGAAGCAGATAGTGTTTTGACTTACATGAACCTAATGCTGGAAAAGGCAAGGGAGGCAAAGGTACCGGTACGGTGGCAAGACTTCAGAAATCATGGAAAATCAATCAAGCTTTTTTCAGGAGTTGACAAGTGGTTTAGCCGCATTAATAGCTATGGGAAAAAACTCGGGCTCAAAATTGAGCATTATATAATTTCGTCTGGTCTTCGCGAGATGATTGAAGGCACCAGTATCGCCGGTGAATTCAAAAGGATTTACGCCTCATCTTTCAAGTATGACCCGAATGAGGTTGCCGAATGGCCAGCGTTGGCTATTAACTTTACTACAAAAACTCAATATCTTTTTCGAATTAATAAAGGCGCACTTGATATCTTTGATGAGAAAAGAATTAATGAGTATGTAGAAATGGAAAATCGCCCAGTTCCATTCAAGCGGATGATATTCATCGGCGATGGTAATACTGATATTCCCTGCTTTAGCCTGGTTAAAAGTCTGGGGGGACATTCAATTGCGGTTTATAAATCTAAAACAAAAGGAGCAAAAGAAAAGGCAGAGAAATTAGTCATAGGCGGGCGGGTAAATTTTATCGTTCCAGCCGATTATTCCAAAGGTAGCCATATTATGGAAGTCGTCAAAGCGATATTAGACAAAATGGCGAGTGATTGCGAACTTGATTATCTTGGAATTCAAGATTAGAAGAATTCCAGGGACACCATACCAATTAGGCCTAGTACAAATTAGGTATTACGTCCCCAGAATACCACAGGAAAAGACCTAATCCTGGGAAGGGGATTGCACAATACTGACATTCGTGCAATTAGAGATAGTTGTATGAAGGGTATTGACTGTCCCCACTACTTGGCCTACCATAGATACTATCAAGCACTTATGAAAGTAACGTTTCTGATTTGCTGTATTCTTGCTGTAGCCTTGCTTGGCTTATCATGTGCCCCGGAGGCTGCACTGGACGTTTCCGTAGGCGACGACACAATGTCGGTTACCGCAATTCTGATAGAAAACGGGGTCAGGATTGAGAATGTGGGTGATGTTGGCTGCATTGTCTTCGTCAGGTCACCGGAAGGTGAGCAGCAGTTTGAACTGGCTGCCGGGAAAAGTATAACGGTTACTGATATAACAGAGCCCATTGAGGTTGCAGCGGTCGGCCTGTAGGACCAGCTAAGCTAGGCGGTATAGAACGTGGACAGGGGCATAGGCAACTACGAAACACTTGCCAGTGTCATCTTGGGTGTGCCGGTCAGGGCAACTGACATTCATAAGCTGAAGGAAACAGCAGATACTCTCATAGACCGATTGCCGGTCGGGCAATCGAAGTTTCACTCTCGCAACCGTGCCGTGTTGCGTGCCCGGTTTGGCTTAGACGATGAACCCAAAAGCCTCGCCGAGATTGGAAATGAACTGGGTCTATCAATGGAGAGAGTTAGACAGATAGAGGCGAAGGCCTTACGGATGCTAAGACATCCGTCAAGAAGTGAGCAGCTATCCAAGTTGATTATGAGAAGGAGATCGAACTAGGTAAACGACACAACAATCCTCGGAGTTGTTCAGCCCAGCCCTGCCCAGTCCAACCAGAACTAACAATGTTATATCGGAAGAACCTGCAAAAACAAGGCCATTGCCTCTCAATCACGCCCGGTCTATTGCCTCTTGACTATTACCTGCATGCTAGTCATAATAGTCCAATTCGCGGCGATGGTGTAACATCAAAAGGAAATTACGTTCGGCAGATTCAGGCCGAAAGTACAGATTCTAGAAAGGAGGTGAGATATGCCACAGCGTGATAAAACAGGCCCACCCGCCGGTTCGCAGGGACCGAGAGACGGCAGGGGTGGAGGGAAAGGTGGAGGCAGGGTTGGCGGAAGAGGTAAAGGGATAGGTGCAAAGAAGGGCGGCAAGAAAGGAATGGGCTGATTTCTGATCTGCCTCGTCGAGACTCAAGTTGGCAGTTAGGTGTGGTAGTCAAGGGGTGGAAAGACCGGGTTCTTTTCCACTCTGGTTGACTGTCCATAGAATCTCCTATAGAATGATAATAGGTTATGGATACCCTTAGAGACTTTTTCAATGGCTGGGCACTTGACCATATTAGGGGCATCATTGTTAGCTGGGCTATCGTCACTTTCGTTGCTGGTGTTAGCTTTGCGTTCTCTATTAACTACGGGGATATTATCTCTGCCTACCACACGTGGTCGGTTGTTATGGGTTGGTTGTGGATATTCGATACATTGTTTTCTGCTATCGCTGGGGTAACTTGGGTGAGGGCGAGACACTAATTCGGGCAATTCCTGCAACTTGGGGAATCGCCTTAATTGCTGTCTCGTGTATCTCTTCATAATTAGTACGTTCACCAACAAAGCAATGGCGTAGGCTGTTACTTCCATTAGATAGAATATGAGTGGCGTGACTAGATAGCCTACTACCACGCCTGCAGCGACTATGCCCGCCAATGTAAAAAAGATTTGCATTAGCATAACCTCCTTCTTTTTGCTCCTCTAAAATAATGTCTGCTAGCCCTAGCATGGTTAGCGTAATACTCATTCCTGCGTAATCTTGGCGGCTTTGGTTTCGGATGATGCAGCCTTAAAATCGGTCTATGCTCTTTAGCTACATCAATCGTGGCTGTGTCTCTTGGCTCTCTAACTACATCTAACCAGTCATTAACAGATAATATAATCCCAGCCTTTCGTGCGGGTGTTTTACCCTTGAGTGATATATGAGGTCGAAAATAGTTATAATGGATTAGAAACCCCTCAATAAATTTTTTGGCTGTGTCTGCCCTCTTTAGCCCTCTCAGTACCTTTATGCGGTCTTTAAGAGTTCCCTGAAACCTCTCGATTAGATTCGTGTTAGCTTGAACGTCAAAGGGTGAGCCTTGTTTGTGTTCCGCATCCGCACCGAAAGCTAACTCAATGCCATCAAGATATGCGGCGAGCTTATCGGTCATTACTACCTTTGGAGCTTTGCCAGCACGTTCAGCCGCCTTCTCCATTAGGGCTCTAGCCTCTCTTGTACCTCTATTCGGTGATAAGTGCGAAGCTAATAGGAAACGAGTTTTCGCATCTATGCAATCGAATAGCCAATACTTTTTGCGATTGATTTTAATAACAGTTTCATCGGCAATCCACACATCCCCTACGTTTGGCGTAATATCCCTTACCTTATGCTTGGCTTGCTTTATGAAGCGGTCTAGCCATCGGTATATCGTGCTTACCGATGGACTGTAATTGTATTGTTGCTCCATGTTTTGCTTGACCTCGTTAAGAGACGTACCACTGAAATAGGATTGCAGGGCATCGCCGACATTAGTAACAGGACTTCGCATTTTAGGCAAGGCAAAGTTACCAGTGAACTTCCGCTTACAATCACGGCAAAAGAATAGCTGCTTTCCTTTATACTTGCCATAGAGCCATAGGTTCTTAGAGCCACAGTATTTACACTTGAAATCTTCTGCTAAAACAAACCTATTAACCACTCTTCGTTTCCCCTTTTTGATGATATAGTAAACATCTTTTATCCTCATACATTAGAGGATAGCAGTCGCAAACGATAATGGAAAAGAACCAAAGACCGGGAACGCTAGGCCATCGGAAGAATCCTACATCCGAATCTTGTCTCTGGCAAACCTGTAAGCCAGGATCATATCGAGCGTAGGTGGCAGATGACAATGGCTGAACTAGGCGTTTCCTAGTATTCTGTTAGCTGGTTCACAACACTTCCTTCACTCTTAGCCATTCCGATTGCACTTTTTAGCGGTTTGTTCAATCCTCCTTCAGCCGCTTATTGTGACGTCATATGTTATCCCGGTTGCGCTGCTCAGAGTATCTCTAACCCTGAGTGGGAGCTCGGTGTGAATACACCGAGCTCCGACAGCACCTCGCACCCCACTATGCTAAAAGAATGTCTTCTCTAGCTATGGTGAGGCTCCAGGGAGTTGCCTGTGTGAACCTCTTCTTAAATGATCCGGTTGAGATTGAGCGTGTACAAACTTCTTCATTGTCTGCCCATCGCAGAGTTCAAACAAATCATTTCTCCACTCCACATCTCTGAAATAGACGTTATTATCAATTTGTGCACCAAGAAAATATCTCTGCTTATCTTTGATTATGCCAAATGTGATAGCTGCAGAATCAGGTTTCCTGTATATCCCGACTAACTGTGGCGCGCCGCCACAGTTCTCGTCTTTGATGTTGAATAGGGTATCACAAAAACAATGGAATATACTGCGGCTTGTGCCATGACCTGGCCCCTTACTATAACGGTCAAAATTCTCGTTGAATTCCTTTGCACCTGATCCAAGTACGAAGAGTATACCTGACTTTGAAGGCATGATCCTCTGTTTCAAAGACCAGCCACTCTTACGGCTCCACTCAATAAGCCTGCACTCGAACTTAGGATTGTCAATTGAGAATCTCGAAATGTGCAACACCTGCAGTATACCCGATGTAATCCCTTCAACCATTCTCGGGTACTTGTCAAACTGCTGTACTAGCTTCTCTTTAATCGCTTTGAATCTTTCTTTGCATGGAGCTTGAGCCGAGAAAAGCAAGCCCCGGTCAGCCATTTCTGTCATTTGCGAAAGAACCATCGTAGGGAAAAGTACGTCTCCACAATACCCAAGAATATCCGGCGAGCTTCGAAAGGCGAAAACCTTCCTTCCATGGTCGAAGTGCCCAATGTCCCCCCAGCTCACACGACTATCTGCGGCGATGTAAGCTGATGCAATGCCATGAGTGTCAATTCCTACCCAGGAAACAAGTAATGTCATATTCAGTCACAACATTTATTTTATACTGCGTTAATTGACAAAATTGTATTGTATTCTTGGCCACTGGTCAAAGCAAAAGACTAAAAGAAAAAATTCTTCTGGCTCTCTGGTCAATGACACGGCGAGGCAGAGGTCCTGAGCACACCTGAGCGTGAAATTGCACATTTGCCTGTTTTGTTACCTCCCTACACAAACCATCGGTTTGTCCACATTGCCATCCATGAAAGGGGTAAATCCTCTTCTCAAAAGCAGCCAATCTGCCCTTATACTCATCATGAAACCCATATAGCCGAATCATTGAGGCTGGCACCCAATTTCTTATCATAAGGCAGGATTCGAGCTAGAGCTTGACATTTTCTGCAAGCTGTGCTAAGCTAAAGCAAAGTTTACTGAGGTGTCATTTGGACAATGAGTTATTGACGATAAAGGAAGCCGCTTCCTTCCTAAAGACGAGTGAATTCACCATTTATCGTCTTATGCGACACGGGGAGTTTCCTTGCATCAGAAAAGGAAAGCGGTTCACTCGCATTAGAAAAAGTGACCTAGAGACATTTTTACAGAAATATACCGTCGTGAGGAGAGGCTAAAATGGGAGCAGCAATATATGCTAGGGTATCAACTGAAGACCAAGAAAGGGAAGGCACATCGCTAGGTAGCCAAGTGGAGGCCTGCCTCAATAAAGCTCGTGACCTTGGCTACGAGACGCCACAAGAGCTTACTTTTACAGAAACCTTCTCCGGCCTAACCCTTGACCGCCCGCGCCTCGCAGAATTGAGAGGGAAAGCTAGGAACAGAGATATAGAGGCTGTCATAGTGCATACCCCAGACAGGCTATCTCGCGTTGGTGAGGATATTCTAAGCCTAGCCAAGGAACTCAGGATGGATGGCGTAAAGCTTCTGTTCGTAAAGGAGCAATGGGAAGATACCCTTAATGGGAAGCTAGTCGGCTTCATGCTTGGCTGGGCCTCCGAATTCGAGGCAAGCCAGATAAGAGAAAGGACAATGCGAGGTAAGTTAGCAAAGGCTAGGCAAGGAAAACAACCTTGCGGGAGAGCGGCCTACGGCTATAGGCTAAGAGACGGGGAGCATGAGATAAACGAAGAAGAGGCTGAGGTTATTCGCATGGTATTTGATTGGCTCGCCAGAGATGGCATGACTCTCCGTGCTATCCAGCTTCGGCTAAATAGGTTAGGTATCCCCACTAAAGAGGGAAAATCTTGGTGGCAACGAGCTACGTTATATCGTATAGTCCGAGACCCCATCTACACAGGGAAATGGTACTACAACAAACGAATGGAAGCCCCAGCTAAGACTAAGAAAGGAGCCACTGTGCAAGTCCTCAAAGCTAGAGAGCAATGGATACCTGTGGAAGTTCCAGCTATTATACCCGAGCAAACCTTTGAAGCTGCTCAGAGGCAATTAGAAAGAAATAGGGAACTCTGCAAGAGAAACACTAATAGGGAATATTTACTAACAGGCTTACTAGTTTGTGGTAAATGTGGCTTCAATCTTAATGCCAGAACAGTTAAGAGTAGGGTGTATTATTGCTGTAATTCCAAGCTAGGTACCACTACCCCCAATATCTGCCCCTCAAAGTATATTCAAGGTCTCAAATTGGAAGAGATTGTTTGGAACACCATTTCCAAGCTTTTGGCTCAGCCTGAATTGATTGTCCAGCAATTCCAGAACCGCAAATATAGCCCTGTCGCTCACCTGGAAGCCAGTCTAGACCGAGTATGCCAGTCGCTGGAAAGGAAGACAGTAGAGGCAGATAGAATGCTCGACGCCTATAAAATAGGGGCTATCAATATTCAAACTCTAAAGTGCAAGATGGACGAGATAAAGAAGGAAGAGGTGGAACTGAATAATGAAAAGTTGAGCTTGGAAGCAGACATCCGTAAAGCGCAAGCCGAAGAGTTAAATGAGGAGAAACTTTACCGGTTTTGCCGAGGCTTGCCCGCCACTTTGGCCAATCTCAACTTCGAAGACAGAAAACAAATCTTGAGAGAGGTGGTGAATAAGATAGTTGTTGATGGCAGCAAGGTTACTATCTATGGCATCATTCCTACACCTGAAGGCGAAGCAGAGGATGTGTCGGTTGGGTTGTCGTCATCTTAAGCACGGTGCTTTTCAAGTTGGCTCGCTGCCCGATAAGCTCGAATTCAGCCTCATCCCGTATGTCAGCAGTAAACAGAAAACTAACTTGGCTCCAACTTAGCCTCAGCACCACTCCGTTGTTATCCACATCGGCGCTCGTCCCCTCATATAGCGTTGCTGGCGGATTTAGCACCTCCATCTTGATTCCGCTGCCCAAATCAATCTCCTGTCCGGCCCGAGCTATGTTATATTCGATTCCTTTGTCTTCAACAATATTACACCATTCCTGATAGATAGCTGAATCATAGGGTACTCCAGGCTCAAGCACTTGCTTCACTTTGTACCTCAGAAGGACCTCTACCAGGCCTGTGACATGGTCGGCGTGAGGTTGAGTGCAGACCACGAGGTCTATCGTCCTATCCCAGAAGGGGAGCTTCTTGCTCAACTCCAAATTAATGCTCTGGGGGTCAGGACCGCCATCAATGAGTATGTCCTGGCCATTGGGCGTCTGAATCAGGACGGCATCTCCCTGTCCCACATCAAGAAAACTTACATGAAGCTTGTCATCAGGTGTGGTCAGAGCCACAGACCACACCAGGATAGCTACTATCAAAAGGGGAAGGATAAGCCATTTCGTAGAAAAGCCG
>Ga0307432_1000365_pt1 | contig 36323 bp, 39 predicted proteins | sample SalMarWE160150MG_FD_202158 | JGI IMG/M metagenome (GOLD analysis project Ga0307432, IMG submission 202158) | Salt marsh sediment microbial communities from the Plum Island Ecosystem LTER, Massachusetts, United States - WE1603-150 | ecosystem: Environmental > Aquatic > Marine > Intertidal zone >...
ATGGGCTCAACTCCAGCAATCATCCCCACCGGCTTGACTTCTAAGATAAGATTAAGTACTTCCTCTTCAGTTAACTTTCTCCCATAAGGATTAGTTATGGTCTCATAACCTGCTTTCTGGAGTAAATCGAGAGGCGAAACATTGTCTTTCCCAAAAGAGGTAGTGGTAATTAGTATCCTACTCATACTCTCCCGCCAGAGTCTCACGAATAGTCTTAAGTCCGCCGCGACAGGAATTACCCAGGAATAGAAAGTCAATGCTATATGCCAGAAAGCGGTAGCCATCTTTTATTTTTTCCAGGACCTGGGTTGTGTCGGGGGGGACCACATGATAGCCAGCAACCGCCTTAAGCTGCCTGGCGGTGTCCAGTACCTTGCTCAAGACCGATATCATCTGGGGGTGGTCGAATTGCCCTGGTACGCCAAGGGATGTAGAAATATCATAAGGTCCAACGATAAAGGCGTCCACTCCTTCCACAGATAAAATCGCCTCCAGGTTCTCCACTGCCTTAATATGTTCTATCTGGACGATGACGATACTCTCGGTTTCATTCCACTTTCGGTATCCATCAAAGTTGGTGCCATAGGACTGAGCGCGAGCCAACCCGACCCCCCGAAATCCTTGTGGTGGGTATTTGACTGCACCAACTGCCTGTTCGGCATCCTCTTTAGTGTTAATCATGGGCACAATCACGCCGTGGGCACCGGCATCCATGACTCTTTTAATCAGATTGGCGTCGTTAGCCCCCACCCGTACCAACGGGACACATCCACTGAGTTCAATCACCTGGACTAGCTGCTGTGCCTCGGCTAGGGTTATGGCGCTGTGTTCCATATCCACCGTTAGCCAATCGAACCCAGCCTTTGCCATGATTTCAGCAATAGAAGAATGACCAAGAGTTATCCACGACCCTATCGTTAGCTGTCTATTTCGCAGTTTTGATTTTAGACTGTTAGTCTTATTCATTTTCCTCCAGAGAGCCGGGCGCTTTGCCATTGTACAAAGCAGGATTGCGTTTACTTGACGTATCTCCAACCCTAATCATAGCAGTTTTCTCCACAAGATGAGTATTCGTCGCTTCATTCTAACTTCTCACGCTCAGTATAAAGAACTTCAGCAATGCGAAAGTCCTGCTCCTCGTCTATGTCCCAGGATTCTATACGGTCAATCTCGAACATCAAGGGCCTCTCGCCAATGCGGTTGTGCCGTTTTTCCAAAACCTCTTTGGTGAAAATGTAAAGACATGAGTTCTCTTCATAGACTGGTGGTAGGTCCTGGGTGCGCAGCAGGATTGCCGGATTATGGTTTATGGCGCGTGCCCGACTGTCCCAAAGGCGGCTCTGTACTCTTGTCACTGAGAATAGTGAATCATGCGTAGGATAACTCTCGAGAAATAGCTGCACAGCTCGTGAGATTGTATCCGCACGGAGCAAGGGGTTCGTGCTATGCGTCTGCAAATAGAAATCCGCTTTCACCTTATTAACATCGTAGAGCAGGATATCATTCATGGGTATGGTGTCAGCCCTCAAGTGCGTTGGTCTTTCAATCACTCGAATATTCGGAAAACATCTCGCTAAGTCCTCAATAATTGTGGGGCTATCGGTATTGACTACAACCTGTGAAATAAGCGGGCAGGCTTGCAGACTTCTGATAATGTGGTGGTAGAGAGGCTGCCCGGCAAAGGGGCGGTAGTTCTTGCCCGGCACGCGCTCGCTATGATGGCGCATGGGAACCAGAGCGACGATTACAGGTTTTGAGTTTGAGAATGGAGATGACATATCAAAAATAGCCTCGTTTTCTAGTCTCCTGCCGGGAGTCTTCTGAGCACAGCCCTGGCGGGCGCCCCATCGGCACCATTCAGACGCAACGGTAAACAGATAAGTTCATATTTCCCGGGTGCCACGCCAGTCAGGTTCAGCCCTTCAACGATAATCAGGCCTGCTCTTAGCAAAATTTGATGCGTCAGTGGACCATCGCCGTAGCGATGCACCGACAGGTAGTCCACTCCTATCAGGCGAATGCCCTGGTCCACCAACCATTGAGCAGCATCACTTGTTAGCGCTACAAAGTCCTTCCTGAACTCTGTGACTCCTGTTTCCCATAGCTCCGAGTTACGTGTACGCAATAGTAGACGCGTTGTGCCTCCGGGGAGTGTCAACCGAGCGAGAGTCTCAGCCGTAATTACATCAACTTCTGGCAGATAAGCCACGAAAGCTTCGCCTATCATCGCGTCCAGAGGTAACTGCTCTGCAGTGCTGCCATCCTCCAGGAAGTGCCAGGGGGCATCCACATGAGTGCCGGTATGGACACCGCAGTCGAGTCGGGACAAATTATTCTTATCCCCTGCTGCCATACGTTTTACCGGCACGATGCGAATACCACCGTCCCTCGGCCAGACAGGCATTCCAGGTAGGAGGGGCACTGATATGTCAATGATTTCTAACAAACTCTTCCTCCGCAGCACCGCTAGTATAGTCGATGCCACGCTCTCGTTCAACTTTCTCGTTTGTTGTGGTCCGAGGATCAAGCTGCTTTGGATAGATATGATGCTCTTCGTTCGGGCAGCGAATCACAACGGGGCAGTGAGCGGACAACATATTACTTATGCTGTTTCCGCCCTCGCTTTGTAAAATCTTGTGGCGCTATAACCCTGAATACGGCGATATTGACGTCTATTCCTATGAACTCCAGTCCTGGCAGTCCAACAACTTCCGTGTCGATGAAATTCTTAATATCAGGAAAGCTAGGGTGACCATAGTCATCAAAGACAATGTAGCCGCCGCGCTTCACCAGGTGCCGGTAGTTGTAAAAGTCATTTTTGACGCCGGAATACGAGTGGTCTGCATCAATGATTAGTAGATTGTAGCGTCTTTTTGACGCCTGTTCTATTGCCTCGCCCTCTGTGCTGAGCTTTTCGATGATGGTGTAGTCTGATTTGGGAATATTCATCCGCTGCATGTTGTGAACAAATATGTCGCGAGTAACCGGCATCTTGGTCCATCCGTCCATTTTGTCCGTATCATAAACATTTAATGGGTCGATAACAGTCATATGCACGTTATTGAAGAATCCCCGGCAATTCTCGTAAATCATTGCCACGCCGACACCGAACTTAGTCCCTATCTCGAGCAGTTCCAGCTTTGGTCCCTTCACACTGCGCGCTGCCAGGACGCGCAGCACCATGGTCTCGATATTGCCGGCCAGGCGACCAACACATGTGTCCTCAGCGAGGCAAATGCGATGAGCTATGTATCCTAATGCTCTCGCATCCAGATTAAGCCCGAGTTTCGGCGCTCATTCCCTGGCGAAGCGTTTCAAATCATCGCTCGTTAGTCGCCTGTTGTACAGCTGAAAAAGCGAAGTTGCCGATATTCATCTTCGCTAAGGCATCCTTGCTATTCGAAATTTCCTTGCTTTATACCATTACCCCATCTTCTGAGTTCCCCATCATCACTAGATTTGAGGCTGAAGATGGTGTTGTCCAGCAATTTGGCCATCTTGTTTGAGCTATCTTGCTAGTAAAGTCCCCCATTTTCTCCTGGCCCAATAGGAATTAGTAAAGAACAATTTAATCAGATTGGGATTGTATGAGACCTATATATTTATAGCCGTCTCATCGATAGCTGCAATCGTATTTGCAAATATTTTTCTTGCTTCTATTTCTGCTTGTTTTCGTTCTTCGATTGATTTATAAATTGTGGGGTCGAAATGGAATAATACCAATTGCTTCACATTCGCTCTCACAGCTAATTCTGCCGCTTCTTTCGGATTTGTATGAGGCCACTTTTGGGTGAGATGTCCTGACTTTGATGCGCACTCATGGATTAAAATATCAGCATTCTTCGATAATTCTAAACTATTATCGCAAACGCCAGTATCAGTACAATATACGACAGTCTTTCCATCTATACTAACTCTATAACCTAAACAGGGATCAGCGTGTAATAAGAACCTACAAGTTACAGTAAAAGGAACCTTGTGTGTACCTTCAGAAAGTTCATTAACTTTTATTCTAATTGGTAAATCAGTGAGTGGAATGGTAAAGGGATGTTGAACAAGACAGCTCAAAATTTTCTTCGTACCTTTTTGCCCATAAACATTTATTCTCTGCTTGAATTTAAACTTGTTTAAAATATGAAATCCAAAAACATGGTCTAAATGGAAATGACTTATAAAAAGATAAATTGGTTTATTGGAGGTGATATAATTATCTAATTTATAGATGCCATCACCAGCATCAAAGACTATGTAACACGTATCCGAATCGATTAGCACACACGAAGTGTTGCCTGTTTCTGTGCTGTACCATCCATTTGTTCCCAGAAAAGTAATTCTCATTATACGACACTCATTACTTGCTACTAGCAGCATATAACTTTTTAAGATAAAATGTCTAGGGATGCCCTAGGCAATGGTAGCCCTGTTGATGCCTATTTTGGCAGAAAGGAAGGAATTCTCGCCAGGAGAATGGGGGTAAAACAACAAACACTACAAGCTAGAGAAGAGTGTAATCGGGCATTCGGGGGCTTGACAAGCGAGACCCAGCTAGTTAGATTGTATATTACTTAGTTGTGCCAATGTTGCTGAGGACACACAGCCAGGGCTTGCTGTTGCATTGGATGTTCATAAGGAAGCAACCAATGAAATCCACACCAATACTTGAGTCCAGCAAGGACTAAAAAGAGTTGGGGTCGAGTCGTTATCTAGCCCGGTGGGGCTGGGGGATGCCGGGTAAATGATACAGGAGATTTCTGGCTGAGGAAATAATTGGAAACACGCGAAGAAATCCTCGAGTTAGTACGTAAGTATTACCGTGAAAAGTTCGGTTCGCGGCAATTTGACCCAAGGTCTGACTTGGTTCACTATGCTGGGCGGGTTTTCGATGAAAAAGAGGTGGTCAATCTCGTGGACGCCAGCCTGGATTTTTTTTTGACCGCCGACCGCTACGCCGAGCAGTTTGAAAGTCGTTTCGCAGAATATATGGGGCTTTCCAATGCCTTATTAGTTAACTCTGGCTCTTCCGCGAACCTGGTTGCATTAGCGGCATTAACTTCACCCAAATTGGGGGAACGCTGCCTTAAGCCAGGAGATGAAGTGATTACAGTGGCCGCAGGCTTCCCTACTACGGTGGCACCGATTATACAGAACCAGCTAACCCCTGTCTTTGTGGACGTAAATTTGGGTGATTACACCGCCATTCCTGAACGGTTAGAGGAAGCAGTGTCGCCCCGGACGCGCGCGATTTTTATGGCGCATACGCTGGGCGTACCATTTAACCTGGATACTGTCACAGACCTGATGAAAAAATATAACCTGTGGCTGATCGAAGACAATTGCGATTCGCTGGGTGCCCGTTACCACGGGAAGTTGACCGGCACCTTCGGCCACCTTGCCACGATGTCATTCTACCCGGCACACCATATCACCATGGGAGAAGGGGGCTGCGTGGTAACAGATGATGATGAACTGGCGCGGATTGTACAATCATTCCGCGACTGGGGACGGGATTGTTACTGTCCAGGAGGGAGAAGCAATACCTGTGGAAAGCGGTTTGCCCAGCAGTTTGGCAGCCTTCCTTTTGGTTATGACCATAAGTATGTGTACAGCCACGTTGGTTACAATCTCAAAATAACCGACATGCAAGCGGCGGTGGGGTGCGCCCAGCTGGATAAATTGGAAGGCTTCATAGCCCGGCGCAAACAGAACTACCGTCGTTTGATGGATATCCTTAAACCCTATGAAGACCGCTTAATCCTGCCCTCCGCCACTGAGCATTCTGACCCCTCATGGTTTGCTTTTGTCATGACCGTGCAGCCGGATGCAGGGTTTACCCGCAATGAACTGACCCGGTTCCTGGAGGCCAACCGGATTGAGACCCGCAACCTGTTCAGCGGCAACCTGCTGCGGCATCCGGCTTTTGAGAATATCCAGTGCCGGGTTGTTGGCGATTTGAGCAATACAGACCTTATTATGAACAACACCTTTTTCATTGGGGTTTATCCCGGAGTCGGTACGCCGCAGTTGGATAAGATAGAGGATATGTTTGTACGTTTTATGAAGGGTAAACGGTAATGACATCGATGTGAAAAAGCCTCTGTTACGAGTTGTAAGAGGAGTAAACATCTATGGCAACTCGCATTGACACCAGAGATCTAGACCATATTTTGGAACACACGTACCCTCTGTGGAAAGAAGTGCAAAATCAGAATATATTCATAACAGGAGGGGCCGGCTTCTTTGGGTGCTGGCTTTTAGAGAGTTTTGTTTGGGCGAATGACCATCTTCACCTTGGCGCCAAAGCCGTTGTGCTCAGTCGGAGCCCTGAAGCCTTTGCCACCAGAGCACCCCACCTGGCGAACCATCCGTCGGTCAGCCTGCTTAAAGGCGACGTGCGGGCTTTTAAGTTTCCAGAAGGCGATTTCCGTTTCGTGGTCCATGCAGCTACGGAGGCAAGCACAAAGCTTAATCAGGAAGACCCTCTCTTGATGTTCGAGACGATTGTTGAGGGAACCCGCCGAACCCTTGAATTCGCCCGAACTCATGGGACGCTCAAGTTCCTTCTGACAAGCTCCGAAGCGGTCTACGGTAAACAGCCACCTGAAATGACACATGTCTCTGAAGATTACCTCGGTGCGCCGGACCCCATGGACCCGGACTCAGCCTATGGGGAAGCGAAGAGGGCAGCAGAGATGCTTTGCCGTCTTTATGCTCACCGGTTTGGATTAGAAACTAAAATTGCCCGCTGCTTTGCCTTCGTCGGCCCATATTTGCCGCTTGACGCCCACTATGCGATTGGTAATTTCATCCGCGATGCCTATCAGGGTGGCCCCGTCTGTGTGAATGGTGACGGCACGCCGTACCGTTCCTATCTTTATGCGGCCGACCTTGCTATCTGGCTCTGGACCATTCTGCTTAAGGGACAATCGTGCCGCCTTTACAATGTGGGCTCAGATAGAAGCATCAGTATTGCCGAGCTTGCCAGTTTAGTGTGCCAATTGGTGACCCCCGGTATTGAAGTGATCATTGTCCAACGTGCAGATCCTGCGTGCCCGCCACAACGATATGTGCCATCTATTGAGCGTGCACACAACGAACTGGGACTGGAAAGCTGGATTTCGCTGGAAGACGCTATAAAAAAACAATGAGCTGGCTGAACAATCAGAATCGTGAAGCGTAAAAATGCACAGGGAATATTTGTGGCAGCATGAATTTGGGGATCAGTTCAAAGGGTGCAAAATACTAGTCACCGGATCAAGGGGATTTGTTGGTTCACATCTCTGTGACGCTTTAGTTTCTCTTGGTGCTGAGGTTTATGGTGTGAACCTGAATAATTTCCCAAGAATAGAGGTGAGTGGGGTTCGGTTGCTGAATGTTGACCTTAGTATTAGTCAAAATATTGTTCAAGAAACGGTTAAGACAATTAATCCTGATTACACGTACCATTTAGCAGGCCTCGTTGATACAAGACAGGAGATTGGTCTCGTGCTCCCTACTTTGCGTCACAACTTGTTAGGTACCTTGCACCTGCTGATGGCGCTGGTAGATAGTCAATGCCGGCGTATTATAGTAGCAAGTTCCTCCGAGACTCCAAAGTTTGGGGATGCTCCCAATTCACCATATGCTGCCTCAAAATTAGCCGTGGCAGCCTATGCCGGGATGTTTCACATGCTATTCGGTCTTCCAATAGTTATGGCTCGCCCGCATATGAATTACGGCCCCCGGCAGCCACAGAACAAATTGATTCCACATGTGATTTGTTCTATATTGAAGAACTCCCCGCCCAGGCTGTCCAGCGGTCGTAGAATCTGCGACATGATCTATATTAAGGACATGGTGCGCGGATTACTATTAATGGCAATCAGTGAGTCTGCTGTGGGCTGCACTTTCGATATAGGCACTGGAAAAGGCGTCTCTATACGTGAAATTGCTATACGTATCTCTATGCTGATGAAAACTCCCTGCCATCCCGTATTCGGCACCGTGGTAGATCGCATTGGCGAATTTTCGCAAGTAGCTAATATAAAAATGATTCGTTCGTGTTTAGGTTGGGAACCCATATGGACAATGGATGAGGGATTAATTGAAACAATTGAGTGGTATAAGGATAATACAGATAGTTGAGGTTCAAGCAACACCCATGTTAATCTTGAGGTAAAATATGAAATGGTTGATTACTGGTGGTTGCGGGTTCGTTGGAAGCAATCTTGCCAATGTCTTACTGCAAGATGGTGCAGAAGTATCAATCCTCGATAATTTATTCCGCAAGGGGTCTAGCAACAATCTCACTTGGTTAAGGTCCAGTTTTGGTGAAGGATTCCGCTTTTTTCAGACTGATATTAGGGATATTGACGCAGTAGCGCGCATCATTAAAGAATTCCGTCCGGAAGTAATTGCTCATCTGGTGGGGCAGGTAGCCATGAGTACCAGCCTGAGCAACCCCCGTTTTGATTTTGAAGTCAATGCCGGGGGTACCTTCAATATCCTCGAAGCGGTAAGATTACATTCCCCAGCTACAATAGTGCTATATTCCTCTACCAACAAAGTATACGGCTCCCTTGACCAAATACGGGCTGAGGAACTTGAAACCCGGTATATAATCCCTGATTATCCCCTTGGCCTGAACGAGGATATTCCCCTGGATGGGCATTCACCTTACGGCTGCTCAAAGTTGGCTGCTGACCAGTATGTGCGAGATTACTACCGCATGTATGGGATTCCTACTGTTGTGTTCCGTCATTCATCCATGTTTGGAGAGCGGCAGTTTGCTACCTACGACCAGGGTTGGATTGGCTGGTTTTGCCAGAAATCCCTTGAAGCAGCCCTGCCCGGATGTGAGCCCTTCTCGATCAACGGCAACGGCAAGCAGGTACGTGACGTATTGCATGCCACAGATTTAATTACCGTGTATAAATTGGCCGTATCCAGTATCAATATCACCGCTGGAAAGATCTATAACATTGGGGGTGGGATGGGAAACAGTCTTTCATTGTTGGAATTATTTAACCTCCTGGAAGAGATTAATGGGTACCCGGTTCATTACTACCAGCTCGAATGGCGGACTGGCGACCAGAAAGTATTCGTGGCAGATACGACTCGTGCCTATCAGGAGTTCGGGTGGTTCGCGAAGGTAGATAAGAAAAGCGGGATCCGGAATATGCTGGAATGGTGCTGGGAGATATCATCCAATGTCTGATGCTACTGGTCGTTTCTCCAAAACAGATACTGCAGTTGAAAGCTTGACCGTGATCCTGGCGGCCTACCAGGAGGGCGAAAACCTCAAGCGCCTGTTACCAAAATTAAGGGCAGTGGTAGATCAAATTACGTCACACAATGAGGTGCTTGTCATTGACACACAGTCGCCTATGGATGATACCGAACAAGTATGCGTAGCAAATGGGGTTATATACGTTAATAGGCGTGGAGGTGATGAGTACGGCTATGCCATCAGAACGGGCATGGCACGATCCACCGGTGATTACGTGGTAACTATGGATGCGGACGGATCACACCCCCCCGATTTCATAAATAAGCTGTGGCAGGCGCGCCACAATGCAGATGTGGTCATCGCTTCCCGCTACATCGCCGGCGGGAGCACCGATAATCCATGGCTCTTAGTTTTTAGCAGCCGCATCCTGAACTTCGTTTTCAGGGCAGTCGTTAAAATCCCTGTGATGGATGTGTCTAACAGCCTGCGTCTCTACCGTGGTGATTTGCTGCGCAACCTGAACTTAACCTTTTTACATTTCGACATTTTAGAAGAAATCCTGGCCACGCTGCTATGGCAGAATAATCCACCGGCTAGGATAATAGAAATTCCTTTCTCGTTCGGAAAGCGTTTTTCAGGTGAGTCCAAGCGTAATATAATAGCCTTCAGCTATTACTTTCTAAGGGCCATTTTTCACCTGCGTCAGCTGAGAAAATATTCCGTTAGAAATGGAAATAATCTCACTGCAATTTCATCCGGTTCCAAACAGCATGATAATAATGGTTAGAGTAAAAACTCTGGAAACTATCCTAAGGATATCGAGAAATACAGGACTGCGCCGTCTGATTAAATTTTTTACAGTTGGCGCTACCGGCATTGTCGTAAATCAAGGTCTTTTATGGTTACTCACCGACATATTCGGTATATATTATCTTCATTCGGCCCTAATAAGCATAGAAGCTTCAATTTTTTCTAATTTTATTTTTAACGACTTATGGACTTTTAGGGACATGAGAGTAGAAGCAGGAAATGCATTTTACCGTTTTCTCAAATACAATCTATTGTGCGCAGTAGGTGCTGTGCTTAATTATTCCATTCTGCAGTTGCTTACTGATAAAGTACATTTATATTATTTAATTTCTAATTTATTCGGTATAGCAGCTGCCGCTACATGGAATTACTTAATAAGCTTGAAGTGGGCATGGGCAAGGAAATCAAACAAGTGATTGAGAAATTCAATTAAATAAGTCATCAGCGGTTTCGCTATTAGAATATTCGTCAACGCTAATTGAGAGACACAGTAAAAGGGGATTTCGCGAACATAATAATAAAATCATCATATTAAGGTTATAATATTTTGCATCATAATCGCGCAAAATGCTTTTTCGTCGGTTGGTAAAAAGGGGAAAACAGTGGGAAAAGAGAAAAAATAGGACTCCTGATTTTAATTATTGTAACAGGCTTTTCAATCTCCGTTTTTACCATTATGCGCAAGGCTTTTACCTAGGTAAACCGTATCCCTATTTCCGCGGCTTAATCGCCGATATCGGTTTTGATGCCGCAACAATAGAATTCGTACAACCAGCACGCAAGCGGGGTATCACTAAAAACAATTTTTACACACTTTTAGACATGGCCATGTTGGGATTCGTCAACAATACAAAAATTCCACTCCGGCTGGCGACGATGTTGGGTTTCTCACGGCTGGAATCAGCTTTTTAGTTGGATTATTTTATCTCGTATACAAACTGATTTACTGTCAAAGCTTTGTGCTTGGATTAGCGCCCTTAGTGGTCGGCCTCTGCTTCCTTGGTGGTGTCCTGCTCCTCTTCCTTGGTATCGTAGGGGAATATGTTGGCGCAATTTACACGCAGGTTCTGTACCGCCCGCTGGTAATTGAGAAGGAGCGGATCAATTTTGATTCGGAAGCTCATTGACCTTATCCGCAGGCTGTGGTCAATACCATTTTCGGCTATGGGGTGTTTTCCTTGTTAATTCTGCTAAGTCTCCACTACGTAGTAGCTGCTTTGTTAGCCACGATTTGCGGCATCTTGTTTAATTTTAAAACAACGGGAACCCGCGTATTTAAAAACAGAGACAACCGGCTGATTTTCCGCTTTTTCGGAGTTTATTTAATTACCTATTTCCTAATTGTTGGCCTTCTGAAGCTATTCGATATGGCTGGTGTAATCCCCTTGGTGGCTGGGGCGATCATAGCATTACCAATGGCAGTAGTTTCATTTCTACTGATGAGGAAATTTGTTTTCAAAACTTTTAAACAGGGGTTGATAAAGTAGACAAGTTTGAAAGCAGGATAAATAAATTGCTCCTTTACGGAACTGGATTTATCACCTGCTGGAGAGAAAATCCTTATACCAGGAAATCGTGCGGCTCAGCCCTTCATCCAGTGTAACCAGCGGCTTCCACTTCAACAGCCTGCGCGCCTTGGCAGAGCTCAGATACTGCTCCCTGATTTCATTGCTGACTTCGTTGAGGATGACGGGTTTGAGGCTGGAGCGCATTATCTTGGTGATGCGCTCAACGATTTCCAGCACGCGTACAGGAATCTCATTGGAAAAATTAAAGGCCTCTCCCTGCAGGGCGGAATTACCCGCCACCTTCTCCGCCAGCAGGATATAAGCGGCTGCGGCGTCCTCTATGTAGAAGTAATCACGCACGAATTGGCCGTCCGAGCGTATCACAGGTCGCTGTCCACGGATGATAGAACGGATAGTGCCCGGCACTATACGGTTCCAGTTCAAGTCGCCGCCGCCATAGAAATTGCCGCAGCGCGTGATGGCAACCGGCAGCTTGTAGGTGGCAAAATAACTGTGAGCAATCAAATCGGCGCAGGATTTGCTTACATCATAGGGGTGCTTACCCTGCAAAGGCGTGCTTTCATCATAGGGTAGTTTAGCCTGCTGCCCGTATGCCTTATCAGAGGAAGCAATAATAATGCTCTTAACCTTCGGGCTGCGACGGCAGGCCTCAAGCAGCATCCAGGTGCCGCCGATGTTGGTATTGAAAGTCGATACCGGGTTGCGGTTGGCAATGCCGACGATGGTCTGGGCTGCCAGGTGAAAAACCATCTCGATTTCATATTCGCCCAGGGTCCTTTCCAGCAGCGCGGTATCACAGATATCGCCCCTTACCATCTTCACATGTTCGATGAGATTGGCGCGTATCAACTCGCTTTGGGGAACCCAGTCACGCACCAGGCAAACGATATCTGCGCCTAACGATGACAGATGGCGCACCAGCCACCCACCCAACAGGCCTGTAGCGCCGGTGACAAGAGTCGGCCTATCCTGCCAGAATGGTGCTTTCTTCATTACTTTATCCAGGGTGTCTGCCCTTTATCCCACATCTCATTAAGATGAACATAGTCGCGGTAAGTGTCCATCGAGAAAAAGAAGCCTTCGTGTTGGTAGGCCATCAGTTCGCCTTCACGTGACATGCGCTGAAGAGGTTCCAGCTCCAGAAAACAATCATCACCTTCCAGGTAATTGAAGATCCTCCGGTTAAATACGAAGAAACCTGCGCTCATCCAATCTTTCATCTCGGGTTTCTCAGCAAAATTCAATACCTTCCCCTTCTCACCTATTTCGAGCACACCATAACGGGAAACCGGGCGAACCGCTGTTACAGTTGCGCAGCGGCCGTGGCTTTGATGATATTTCAACAGAGCTTTCATGTCTATATCAGCAACACCATCCCCATACGTTAACATGAAAGTATCTTCATCAACATATTTTTCCACCCTTTTTATACGGCCGCCGGTCATTGTTTCCAGGCCGGTGTCGGCAAGCGTAACTATAAAATCCTGTTCGCTATGCAGGCTATTATATGATATATTCCCCTGGCGACCAAGGCGTACGGTGAAGTCATTGCTCATGGCCTCGTAATTAAGGAAATAGTCCTTAATCATATCACCTTTGTAGCCCAGGCAGAATATGAACTCACGGAACCCAGCCCGTGCATATATCTGCATGATATGCCAGAGTATCGGCCGCCCGCCTATGGGAATGAGAGGCTTGGGGCGGTATTCAGTCTCCTCCTGCAACCGCATGCCCCTTCCGCCGCAGAGAATTATGACTTTCATGAACAGTGGCTCCTGATTATTAATGCTATAAGTTTAACCATAAAATAGGGTATATTATTCGAGACAGTTTGCAATGATTATCTTACTATATCTTCGGTGATTAAACAATAATGCGCGCTTGTCCAAATGATGAATGGGACATGGGCTCTTTTAACTTCGTATCAACCACGAGTATATTAACCCAAAAATTTAATTATTGTGGATAATCTAATCAAATTTTTGCAGCGTTACCGGTGGGCGATTGGTATCGCTTTTGCATTAGCACTGCTAATTATCTGTTTTTTTAATTTTTTCCCTTATCGTGTGTTTATGGGCGATGACCTGAATGGGATCGTAGCATCACAAACGGGGGGATGGGGAAGCTCATTTGCCAAGGCTTTCACAGATACAGGAGTAAATAAATACCGGCCTGTTTTTGCGTCTATCTTCCACCTGGAATCAATACTATTTGGAAACAACTTTAACTCGTATTTATATCTGAATATGTTTATTGAATTCCTCAATGCCTGTCTTGTCGCTTATATATGCTACCGGTTATCGCGCAAACATTCATATATGGCATTTGCTGGGGGGGTCATGTTCATCATATCCCGCTTCGCTTATTACAATGTGCTTCAAGCGCTCGGTGGGCCTCTGGAAGGAATGGCGCTTTTATTCTTTTTATCAGAGATATTAAGCGCCTTACCCGCCACAAATACAGTGCCGAAGAGAAGATCCGCATCGTCCTGGAAGGCTTTCGCCGTGACACTCACATCAGGGACCCATGCCGCCGGGAAGGCATTCATCCCGCCACGTACTATGCCTGGTTGAAGGATTTTATGGAGGCTGGTAAGGAGAGGCTTACCAGGGACAGCGTCCGCGATGCCACACGGACTGAAGTACAGGGACTCAAGCGAGAGAATGCCAGCTTGAAAACTCTGGTAGCCGAGCTGTCTCTGGAGGTATACGTGCTCAAAAAAACGGCCATACCGGATCTGGAATAAAGGGGAGGTATGTCCGAGTGAGTAGTGAAAGAAAGGCAGAGATCCTGAAGCTGGTAGCTGACTCAGGACTAGCGCGTTCGAAAGCTCTGGCACAGCTCAAACTGCCGCGGAGCACATATTACCGCTGGTTACAAAGGCTGGTTGAAGACAGCTACCAGACTGAAATGCCTGAGCCTCAGGACTGATCTGCCCCCAACAGCGATACCACTTGTTAAATCATAACCATACCTTTATTACCAATGATATCACCAATGGAAGATATAAGGGGGTCGGGTCAATTTGTATTACGCTATAATATATAATAAAATCAACGGCTAATAACTTCATTCATGGCGATACAGTGTGGGTGGTTAAACTCAACGGTTTAGTTCTGTAGGCAGAGAACGTCGAAGTCAATCTGAGTGGTTGCAACCTTGGCGTGGTCGGATATGCATTGTATATAAATAACGGGATAAAGAGGTAAATAATGAATCTGATCCACCCAATTGTCCTGAGGACATATAATAGAAACTTGTTGAACTTGGTCTGGAGGCCATGACGGTAAATAGCCTTCCATGTTTGGTATGGCAAGACAAACAGTGGCAAGAATATCTCAGATCTTATTATAGCGCTAGGTTCTTGGAGCTGTTTGGCTATGCTCTGATATGTGCTTGAATATGAATCCAACGATGATTGGGTATATGGTTAAACCACTCTGACCTGTCCTGTTGATAGCTTGAAAAGGCCTTTTATATAGATATGAATATAAAGTCCGGGATTGAGTATCTATACAAGTTTTTCTTAGCTCATCCGTGGCTTTTCTTCGTAATCTGGGCATTGTGGGTCAGCTTGGAGTATCTTGGGCCTGGTTCATATGTAAAGACTTCTGATTTTGCTAACAATATTCTCTCTCAATGGATGGGAGCGGCTCATGAGATCTCCGAGTATGGCTTGAACTATAGATTTGCTCAGGCAGTATGCGGTACGGAACGTTTGCTGGCCGTTGGGCCTGTATTTCGTATTGACACGCTCACTTTCTTTGTATTCCCCGGATGGCTTACCCTAGGACTTATGGCTTTTGTGCAAAGATTCATAGCTGGCTACTTTACATACCGACTTTGCAAAGACCATTTGAGATTTGGCGAGGTGCCCTCAATAATTGCCGGCCTGGCATATTCAATATGCTTCTTTTACTATCATGAAGGATTTTCGGGAGCGTTAGGATTTCCCTTTATACTGTGGTCACTCGAATATATTTACCATAAGAAAGGAGCCATTACCTACTTCCTTGGAGCATTACTGGGCGTTTTCGTTTTATTCTCATCCAACTTTGGTTTGAGCATACCGTTTATTCTAGTCCTGTCAGTGGCGTGGTTCGTTCTCGTTCGCCGTATATATACGCTTCGATTTATATCTATATTTGCGACATTCTGTGTCGTACTTCTAGCAGGTGAAATACCCGTTATTTATGCCGGGCTAGTGAATTCGGACCTTTCTCATCGTAGTGTGTGGTCGATAGGCGTATATCAATATCAATGGAATCTAGAACGGATACTAACATCGTGGAGCCGTTCGTTTGGTAAGATAACACCTAATGTTATGGAAGGGGCTTTATTGCTATGTCTTTTTGGCATGCTGTCTGGGATTCGTCAATATTTAGGTTTAGTTATATCTAAACTTCGTACCTATATCATCTCAATTGCGCGGATAATTTGGATTCTCCTTGCGATAATATGGCTTTTCGCGCTGCTACTAGGCGGAGGATTCATGGTCGGGGAATACTCTATTGTATTGCTAGCGGGAATAACCATAATAGGTGTTTTTATATGCAAGCCTATTAATAGGATGCTGTTGATGGTCTTGCTGCTGCTGCTCTTTTGCTTACTTGATATGGAAGTTCGTTTGGTTACGCTTCAATTACTTGATAATGATATTTTAGCTGAGATTAATTGGCGATTCTACCTTCTTGCTCCATTCTTCGCCATTATTTCTGGAGCATATGGCTTGAATCTAGTCCTACAATCTAAGCTATCACTGATCAACAATGCAAACAAATGGAAGGAAATCAGTAGTAAAGCTATAATGTGCATCGTGGCTGCATGTGTCTTGTTTTCCTTTTCTGTTAGCCTCAAGATTGATCATTACCGAGCTAGGGATCAAGGTGAAAACTATGCTATGCTTTACGAAAACGACCAACTTCAAAGCCTAGCGAGCGGAGAAAGTGCAGAACCTTTTCGGGTAGCTACCGTACCTTTCTATTCCAAATCATACCAACTCTTTCCTTCACAAGCAAATGCCTATGGGCTCGAAAGTGTGGACGGATATGTTTGGTGGTATCCATTAAGATATAAACAATACTGGGGTGAGGTCATTAAACCTGTGCTTTCGATATATCAGGATGACCCTCATTATTACAGTACTTACAAAAAATTTTATTCGTGGGGGCATCACGTTTATCTATTCTCCCCCCCGTATGAAGAATTATTGAAGCTTGATGAGATACCTTTTACCAACTACTACAATCTGAACCTCTTAGCACTAGCCAACACCAAGTATATAATATCGCATGTGCCTCTATCGGACGCTAACCTGATCCTGTTGCCATCACATAACGACTTTGAAAATTCCGATATTTATATCTATGAGAACAAGATCTGTCTGCCTCGTTCTTTTGTGTGTGGTAATGTGACTATATATGATAATGAAGATGATTTACTAAAAGCTATGTCTGCTGATGAAATAGAAACTCTGCGTGAGAGTGCTTATATCACGAAGGAATTCGCGCAAGATATTAATGCAGAACGACTTAATATTACTCAATCAGAGGTAAAAATCGAAGCTTACTCACCAGACCGGATTGTACTCTCTACTAAAACTGATGGTCGTGGTATTCTGGTTATCATTAATAATTACAGTCCATACTGGTCTTGTAGTGTAAATGGCATTGAAAAAAATATCATACCAGTTTATCATACCTTTATGGGTGTTATGATCGAAGAAGGTATTAATAGGATTGAAATAGAGTATGATCCACCTTACTGGACATTCTGGTGACCTGACTCACTAAGAGTTCAACTTTCTCGTTTGTTGTGGTTCGAGGACCAGGCTGCTTTGGATAGATATGATACTCTTCGTTCTGGCAGCGAATCACAACGGAGCAGTGATCGGACAAAATATTACTTATGCTGTTTTAGCCCTCGCTTTGTAAAATCTTGTGACGCGATAACCCTGAAAATGGCGATGTTGATATCTAATCCTATGAACTCCAATTCTGGCAGTCCAATAACTTCTTTGTCGACAAAATCCTTAATCTCGGGGAAGAAGGAATAACCATAGTCATCAAAGACAATGTAGCCAGCACGCTTCACCAAGTGCCGGTAGTTGTAGAAGTCATGCTTGACGCCAGAATATGAGTGGTCTCCGTCAATGATAAGTACGTTGTAGCTTCTTTTCGATGCCTGCTCTATTGCCTTGTCCTCGGTACTCAACTTCTGAATGATAGTGTAGTCTGATTTAGGAATGTTCATGCGCTGCATATTGTGAACAAAGATATCGCGAGTAACCGGCATCTTGGTCCGTGTGTCTAGTCTATCCTTATCATAGGATCCATTTAATGGGTCGATAACAGTCATGTGTACATTATTAAATAATCCTAGGCAATTCTCGTGAATCATTGCCACGCCGACACCGAACAGAGTCCCAATCTCAAGCACCTCAAGGTTTGATTCCTTCACACTGCGTGCCACCAGGACGCGCAGCAGCATAGTTTCAATATTGCCAGCTAGACGGCCAACACATGTGTCCTCGGCAAGGCAAATACGATGGGCTATGTATGATAGTGCCTTTGCATCCAGGTCGAGCCCCAGTTTTAGCGCCCATTCTCTGGCAAAGCGGTTCAAATCTTCGCTTGTCAGCCGCCTATTGTAGCGCTGAAAAAGAGGAGGATTGACGATATTCATTTTCGAAATCTCCTTCTTCAGTCCTGCCAGTGTTGCCTTGATATCATTGACATCACGACCAAGGCTGTCTTTGATAAGGCGGTCACGATAACTAACAAAACGAATTAATCTGAACCTGGCATAGGATAGCGCCAGCCACCCGCAGAACAATAGTAACAGGGCGCTAGCGATTCCTACCAGGTACCAGCGTACAGGTTCGATTAAAGCTCCGGCAATGTAAAGTCCTGCGATAACAAGTAGAAATATGCCGCCGATGCCAAAAAAAATTTCTTTCAGCTTTGTCAGGCCCCACCTGGTAAAGCGGCCAATGGTAATTATCGGCTGATAATTTCTCTTCAAATTAGCGTACAAGCCTTTCCTTCGCAGCACCGCTAGTATATTCGATGCAACGCTCCCGTTCAACTTTCTCGTTCGTTGTGGTTGGAGGACCAAGCATTATAGCTGCCTGTCTTTAGTGTATTGCGCAAGGTATCCGTTCAATCACCTTGGTCCTACGCCTTGGGTGAACGGACTCAAGGTCTCCTGTTATGTTGTCACAGGTCTTTGATCTGTGGATAGTTGGCCACCCACCATTCTGCAATAGATACGTCCAGTAATGTATGAATATCTCTTCCAGCTACCCAATTGCGTATGATGGGAAAACAACGTTTCCCCATCCACCACCAGGGATTGGGGCCGTCGCGCCGTTGCACGCATTCTTTGCGGAACGCCCAGACACCCTGATCATAGTAGTAAGCCGCTGGGTAAGACTGCCGCTCCGTCGACACTTCCCTCTTCTGTCCACCATAGGGACGCACCAGGCCGTCTACGATCTCCAGCGCGCGGAGCGGATGGTCGTCAGCCGCCTCCCAAACGGTCATTACCGAGTCAACATCTGTACGGCTCTGAAGGATGTCCAGCGTCTTGTCGATAAGTTCCCCGTCAACCATCACCGTATTTCCGAGCAGCAACACCACATTCTCGAGCCCAGGTTCCCGCGAGTCAACGGTCTCAACCGCATGTTTGATAACATCTCCGTGGTTCACATGGTCCCCGCGGAGTTCCTCCGGCCGCCAGATGACGTCGCAGCCCATTCGCCGTCCAACTTCGGCGATCGCTTCCCCGTCTGTCGAAATGTACACCCGATTGACCGACCGGGCATCCAGGGAAGCCTGAATAGGATAGCTTACGAGAGGCGATCCTGCCACTTCATAGATATTCTTGTCCAGTATTGATTTGCTGCCGGCCCGCGCTGTTATAATTGAAACATTCATGGCGCCTTCTTCTCTCCCAGCAGGTCTCTCAATTCCTGCAAAGAGTCCACCATGTTCACCCCGGCGATTTCCATAAGCTCATGGTCCCTGCCCATCCAGTGGTCATCCGCGTATTCATGCCCAACGTAGGATGCCATCAATTGCTGGCTCGGACAAAAAGCCCTGCCGTACCCGAACTGAATAGTGCTCAATAATGCTGTGCTGGGCGGTCCGATGACTGCCACATCACGCCGGCCCGACTTCTCAAATATGTACTCGACCAACTGCTGCCGGCTATACAGCTCGGCTTTGTACTTTGCACATATGTTCCCTAACCCTTGCATTTTCTCCGGGGACGTTCGGGGATGCCCCTTGACCAGTATAGGCGCTGTCCGGGACACTGAGCGGATGGCTTTCAGTATGTCAGCGTATATGTTCAGCTCATCGACCAGCGATGCAAACTCACGCCGTTCTGAGAACATGCCTGGTAGCAGGACTGCGCCTGGACTATCTTCCAAAGGCCCCCCCCCGTCAATTTCATCCAGCATTTGCCCCACCAGCCTGATCTTGTCCTGGGCCACACTAAGAGGTATGTAGTCAGTCCTTTTCTGTACCACGGCGGGGGCATACTTTGTAAACAGACCGTCATCCAGCATGAAATACCCGTCAGGGCGCAGAAGTCGCTGCTCTGCTAACTGACGGAGGTCGCCGATGTGGTTGGCGTCCAAAGGGGAATTACTGCTTCCCCCCTGTTCCAGCGCCACGATCGGGGACCGGAAACCATCATAGTATTCGAACACCATGTCCGGCAAAATCTTCCGAAACTGGCGCAATATCGGCTCTCTGCCGCGCCCTGCCCAACAGTACCAGAAGGCGGAGGGGTGTGCATGCTTCGTATTTCTGCGGAGGGCAAGCGCTTCCTTCAAGGTGGGCGATGGTAAAAGGGATTCATCACCTATTTTCATACCTGCTTGCCCGCAGAGCACATGAAGAGTCTGCACAAGATCGACAGCCCTCAATGAAGCAGTTATATGAACTAGGCAGTCTCGGGGTGTTATACCGGATATCTCGAAAGCGCTCAAAAGATAGGCAAGCTGTGCTGGTCCTGTGCAGTAGGCGACGTGCGTGAACCCGTCTATATGCTGCAATCCGTTGCCGAGTCGATCATACACAGCTGGCTCTCCATCATCTTCATTCGGTACTGTCCTTCGGTGGCCGCTTCGCCCTTCTGATATTGCTCGCCTTGCTTTCAAATTGGGAGACTTTTTCAGCGAGTTTGTTCTGTTCCTTGAGAATGTCATAACCAATAAGGAAGAGATCGTCCTTGATGACGGAGACTTCTTTTTCAATCGTCTTGGTTTCTTTTCTAAGCCCTGCCTCTGATGTGCGCATAGCCTTTTTGATATCCGATATCTGCATCTTGATATCCGCTACCTGCGCTCTTTGGTCTCTGACAATGCGGTTTAATATGAACCTGACATAAAATAGCGCCAGCAGCCCACCGCTCAATAATAACAAGGCGCTGGCGACTCCCACCAGATACCAGCGCAAAGGTTCAACTAAGGCTCCGGAAACGTAAAGTCCAACGATAACAAGGAGCAATATGCCACCTATGCCAAAGAGATTCCTTTTCAGCATCACATAAGGGTATGACCACCAGGCCATCCGATTCCAGTTCTTCGGCGGAGGATTTGAAAAATCGCTCGTCCTTTGTTCAGGTGCGACCCCTTTCCTTGTACCTTCGGCAAGGCGCCCCATGCCGATCCCGAGATACGCGTAAGCCTGGCCAAATGAAGAACAAAAACGATCGAAACTCCGAAAGAAATAGTTACGCGCCGTTTCGATTTTCGACAGATCACGTGCTACGGCCACCGGTCTTCTGAAGAAAGACCACAGCAAGAATCCAATGAGGTATAGGACGACCCAAGCCAGTCCCTCAAGACCTGAGAGAAGCAGCCACAGCCTTCTGGGGTTCGACGCTGATTGTTCATACCACAAAACTACATCTGAAACCCCTTGCCAGAGGTGCCTCCGCAGCATGAAGCGCCTGGTCAAGCGCTCTTTTGGAACCAAGTGATCTACGAGAATCTCGGGGTCGTAATATATACCCAGCCCATGAGAATCTATGTACTGCCTGATAAGATTTTCGTCGTTTGATAACAGGTTCTTCCCTTTTCTTCCCAGGTTAACGTTGAAGCCGCCACATTCCTGTAACACCGTTCGAGTGTAAGCAATGTTGCAGCCGACATGGTGCTCCGGGCTTGAAGGCTTAAGGAATCTCGCGTGGTCACCCCAATCAACTATAGCATACGCTCCCATCATCCGGTCTTCGAGCCAAGCCGGGCGTTCACATTCCCAAAGAGGGACCGCCTTACCGCCGACGCTGGCTGGCCGTGGTTCGGCATTCTCGAAAGCCTCCATCATCTTCTCCAGCCAGTGCGGGCAGGCAATTGCATCATCATCAAGGTAGGCCACATATTTTCCATCTGCAGCTTGCCACCCGGTGTTTCGAGCCTGGGATAGCCCCTTGATCGGCTCGTATATGTACCTGATTCTGGCGCATTGGCCGAATTGCTCCACGACTTCCCTGGTATTATCCGTAGACCCGTTGTCTACCACTATGATTTCGTAATACTCCTTGGGGTATGTCTGGTTGACAAGGCTTTCTACTGCTTTGGTTAGATATACAGCCCGGTTAAGCGTGCATATTACAGCCGAGATCCGAACCGTTGCACCTTCACTCATGCTTTCTGCTATCCCTCCTTCAGTTGAACTAGCCATCCGGGTTTGTCCACTGGATGTACAGCTTAGTGCGCTCCATTCCACTCTTTAAGTCGAATCGTGGCTCATAACCCAGCGTCTCTCGAGCCTTGTCAATGCGGACCCTTGCCTTGGACTGGAAAAGAGCCAGACGCTGCGGATCGGGAACAAATTCCCGCGGTACGACGGCAGAATTGCCACTACCGGTTACTCCATAGCGTTGTAAGATTCGTGTTACGAAGGGAGAACGTGAGTTCAGCCATTTCCCTGCGCTGATGACTGGGTATGGCGATCGTGCTATCAGCCATTTCACCGTTCTCGCTGTTAGTGGCTGCGATCGCCTGTCGTGCTTACGCCGTGCTTCAATCTCCGGGACACTCATGTAGCTAGTCGCAGTAACACCAAGCATGACCTCGTAGGCGTGGTAGAATTCCCTCCAGGTAACAGGCTCTGAGGCTGAAATGAGAAACGTTTCGCCAATTGCTTTGGGATTCGTCGCTGCGAGGATGAATGAGTCAACGACATCATCTATGTATACCGCATTGCATAGTCCTGAGCCATCGTCCGGCAGAATGACTGTTCCGGATTTGAGTTGATTCAAGGGTCCTTGTGTCCAAGATTTGACGAACGGCCCGTAAACAATGGTTGGCTGGACTATAATGACCGGGAGTCCCTGCCGTTTATGGAATTCGAGCATGACTTCCTCAGCTTTCTTCTTCGTGTCGGGATAAGTCCAGCCACTGGGCTGCTTGGGTGCCATTTCATCCAAATCGCCGTCCGCCATCGGTTCATAGACTGAGATGCTACTGACATAGACCAGGCTTCTGACTTTATGCCGGAGAACTGCATGGGCGATATTTCGACTTCCATCCACCGCAACCCGTTCCTGTTCCGCGGGAGAAGGTCCAAACGCGTATGCACAGTGAAAGACGAATTCGCATCCCTGGACGGCCTTGTCAACAGCGCCAAAGTCGGTCACATCGCCTTGATATATCGACACCGGTAGCCGGCTGACCCGCGATAGGTTTGAGAGATTGTGCGTGAGGACTCGAACCTCTGCTTGATGCTCGATGACAAGTTTCTCGACCAATCGGCCGCCAATGCTTCCGGTTGCGCCAGTCACCAATACAACTTTATCTTTCAAAGGGGACTTGGTGCGTGGCTGCTCTGCCGGATCGTCCATACCAACTATTCGAGGTATTTGACGCCGGTGCTGGTAACATGTCTCGATTAATGCTACCGATTTGCGTGCCTCTTCGCCAGTTATGAAATTCGGCGTTTTTCCTGAAATCGCGTTGAGCCACGACTCAACCTGCACCGGAAAACAATCAGCCCATTTCCGTGGCATCGTGTGTGTCAGACGCGGCAGGTCCTCAAAGGTCTGATAGCTCTGTTCCGACCCGGGACGAAGAAAGATTTCGTCCCTGCGCATATGCACCTCTATTTCTCCTTTTTCGCCTGAGATGACGGCAGTGTTTCTCAAGTTTCTCAGGCGACTCAGCTCTACCACGCCCTTGGCACCACTTTTCATCTGCAGATGCAGTATGCATTCAGCTTCCACCCCACCGAGGTTGTCGTCGTAATATTCAACCGACGCAACATCGCCGAGACACCAGAGCACAAAGTCAAGGGTGTGTGCCCCGTTATCAACCAGAACACCACCTCCCGATTCGCCGGCCCGGAACATAAATTGGGATGCCACAGGCCAGTTATAGATATTCCCCTCGCGAATATCAAATGACTTGATCTCGCCGAGTGTGCTCGCTTCTATGAGCTTCTTCGCAATTTGATGCGCCCGGAAGTAACGTCGCATAAGACCCACGGTAAGTATGACCTTTTTCTCTTTCGCTAGTGTGATGAGATGGTGACATTCTGCGTCCGTTAATGCGAGTGGTTTCTCCATGAGGACATGACAACCGGCGGACAGTAAGTACTCGCCGATCGATGCGTGCAAGCGATGGGGCACGGCGACAATTGCGACATCCGCGTACTGGGGAAGCTCACGAAAATCAGTACTCGTGGCTGGGATATTATATTTAGCCGCCAACTGCTCGGCTCGTGAACGGTCGCTATCCACTAAAATCGTTACGGAGCAGCCCTCAACTTTCACTGCCGACGGCAGGTGTAACTTCTGAGTAACCGCACCGCAACCAACAATCCCTAGCCGTATTCCATTGGCCTTGCCTGTTATTTCTTCCATTCTATGCCCTCGTTTCTCGAACAGCACATCGCCATGAAGGTCAAAACCATAATAATCAAGAATTCACCACTCTATGTTAGGCAATAACTGAAGAAAATAATTGTAAAGTCAATTTTTGGTCTTTGAAATTGTTATACGGAGATGTTACACAATCCTCTCTTTCTGATGATATTATACTTGAATGTGCTAATTTATTGAAGTCACGGGCGGGATTTCAGGTGACCGCAACTTATAATGCTACACATCTGGGTCACGCGCGCTCAATTGGTAATATAGAACAGGTCTGTCTGTATCTATATATTGCGTCTCTCGCGATAATACTATCTTCCCTATAAATGACAAAGGCTCGCCGATTCCGGATAGCTTTGCCTTTGCGACTCCACTCCATTTCAAAAAGGACACATTTTAACCCCAACAAATCACAGAGGTAAGATAAAGAATCGTGATGAAAATAGGGATTGTGCTCACTGAAATATGGAGGAAGGAATACAATCAGATAAAGCCTCACAGCTCCTTGGGCTAGCGCCCTCCAGCCCCACCCGCATACCATTTCTCTTGCGTCGCATCTCTAAATCAGACAGTGGTACAATGAATGGGGGCAGGTCACTTGCATCCATCTATGGTCTTCTGCGTAGGGGGATCTTGCCCAGTATTGGTATCCGTTGCTTGACGGTACGGGCGACATGCATCACCTGCTCCCGGAACGGGTATTGATAGAACAACACATTGCCGAAACAATTGCGAGGCATGTCCATGAAGGCCTTTGAATCCATCTTCCCGACACAGACCCCTTGCTCTCCGCACGCGCCCGTCGGCTTCTGCCAGCAGAACACGATGTGCCGATAGGAAGGCACGCGACTCAGGATGAAGTCACATATCTCCCCAATGCTACCTATTCCGCACTCCATCAGAAGTGCAGAAATAGGGATGGACCAGTCGTGAGTCTCCATAATCTTGAGATCCATCAGCTCAGCATCGATCATGAAATAGTCTATGGCTGTGATACCATTTTCAGCATAGAATTTCCTCAGGGTAGTTGCCGGAACCTCAATCGCCTGATGTGTCGGGTGAAATTTCTTCAGAGAGCCAATTCCCGTATGGTTTTGACTCACATAAAAAGTCACTTGGTCCCGTTCTTCAGTGGCGATCGCCAGGTTGTACAGGTGGAGCCCTTTCAGCGCCTGTCTTTCTTCCAACTGCGCCCGGTATAACGGATTAGCTTCGAACGCAAAGACCTCCCATCCGCGAGCCGCAAAACGTTGTGCTAGGCCCCCTTCGGAGGCCCCGATCTGCAGCATAATCCTCGGCCGATTGACGCGAGGGGTAACATCGAGAATCCGTTGAATCTCGTAGGTCTCATTAATGGTGCTACTGAGCATGGTGCTTCCACTGCGGCTGCTGTTCTCAACCATTCATTTCCCCTCTCCCCAGGGGGACTACAACAGTTGTTTGATAGGATAACAATTAAAGATGTGGTCCTTGGGAACTAAATATTTGTTATTCCAAATAGCTCCTCCCTGATAGAAGTCAGTAGTGCCTGCGATGATGCCGTTAGGAGCTAGGTATCTGGACAATGCCCTAAACTCGCCAACTGGGTTATCAAAGTGTTCAATGATTTCGACCATGGTGATGATATCAAACTCTATATCAGGCAATTTATCTTTGCGTAAGTGGATGAAGCGATCTGAATATGGCAAACCATCTGAGATATCAGCTGCATATACATCTGCACCTCGTTGGCTCAAGATTTCAAATGTTGGAGTAGAACCGGGGGCAAAGATTAGTATCCGTGGATTATTCAAGTTTAAAAGTTGTGCACCCCATTCTACGAAAAATAATTCTCTACTCCCACTACTTGCCGAAGCAGTATGAACCTTATCTTTGTAGATGTCAAGATATAAATCTCTCCCGCTATGATACGAAGATTGCACCATATGACATTTGGAACATCTAAAATATTTCACCCCACGCATGAATACGAAGAATTTGGATGCAGATCCGCAGATGCGGCAAGTTAAATCTGGTTGCGTTTTTCTGATTCTTAAATAGTATGTATTTAGCCGGTCGTGAGAAGCGACCCACCTGCTAATTTGGTTACTAACTACTGTCACTATGCAGCCTATAGCATATTTTAGCTTACGAATTGTACCTAACTCAGTGCTAGTTATGAAATCACTTCGGCTGGCAACTTACAGTGATTTGCTCGTAATCTACTCGAGGGAACACTTCCAGCTTGCCCCCAATGGTAGCGTTGTAAATCACGCCCCCGTTCTCCGTGAAGAACCGACGCGCCTCGAAATAGGCGAGCTCCATGCGGTCCACCCGAGGGTCATGCCAGCGGTACCCCGGCCCGAAGTAATCCGGGTGAAAGTGGTTCACATCCGCCGACTGCGATGTGATGACGTTTCCCTCCACCTCGTCCCTGGGGGAGGGGCGTTGATAGCTGTGGTCGATTCCCACGAGGTACACTTCATGACAGCCGAGATGCCAGGCAAGCTGCAGGTTCATGAACGTGACCGTACCGCCCCAGTACATGACTTCGTCCAGTCTGTCGGAGAATTTCGGAAACCCGTCATACTGGCCGCGCTTGAAGTTAACGTAAATCGTCTCTTCGTCTTCTTTGAGGTGTTGCCAGAGATCCGCCGGGAAAATCTTTATCATCCCACGCAGCTGGTTGATGGCCGCTGCCCGGTCCTCGGCCACCAGGTGGTCTTCCACGGTGTAAAAAGTCGGGCGGAAGTTGGTCTCTCCAAATAACAGGAAGATGCTGTTAGAGGCTATTGTAACTTCGTTGGTCAGCAGGTCAAGGGGCGTCTGCGACAGACTGGGTCCGCCGCCGATGACAAAGCATCGACGGCCTGCATACCGATCTCGGAGCTGTTGGATCCGCTTTCGGTGGTGAGACCAATCGGGATGCTCAGTTATCTCTGCTGGTGGTGTGTGGATATCCTGCCGCGCCGACAGCCGGTGATATGCCTTCTTCATCCACGATGGCAGCCATGGTGCCACTGCCCTTGCGGAGTGGTATTTCAATTTTTCCATGATTCTAGTTTAGAGTAAAGCAATCCTCAGGTGTTGTCAACCCAGAGGGGGCTTGCCGATGAGTGGCAACATGATGGGCTACTGCTTATATCCCTGAGGATGGTCTTTCAGCCACCGCCAGGCGCTTTCCATGATGCTTCCAAGCTCGGGAAATTCGGGCCTCCAACCTAATTCTTTGGCAGCTCGTTTTGAACTGGCTATCAGGGTCACAGGGTCGCCGGGACGGCGGGGACTGAATTTGACAGGTATGTTCCTACCAACGATTTTCTCCGCAACTTTGATTACTTCAAGCACAGAATATCCTTCGCCATTTCCTAAGTTATAAACGTTCCCGCTCAGGCTAGCTGTCTTCTCCAGCGCCAAAAGATGAGCCTGGGCAACATCCGCCACATGTATAAAGTCACGGATACAACTTCCATCCTTTGTCGGATAGTCCGTACCAAACACAGAAACCGTACTATCTTTATTCAAAGCTACCTTAAGAACGTTCGGGATAAGGTGGGTCTCGGGACGATGATCTTCGCCCAGAAGCTCTGTCGCTCCAGCAGCACAGAAATATCTAAAGGATATACACTCTATCCCGTAGGCTCTACGATACCAATCCAGAACGGTCTCAAACATTAGCTTGGATTGCCCGTAGCTGTTTATGGGGGCTTTGGGATGGTCTTCGTCTATTGGAGTATTTTGTGGTTCGCCGTAGACAGAAGCGGTGGAAGAAAATATAATCTTATTTACGCCATGTTCCAGCATAGCATTAAGAAGGCTCATTCCTCCGACCAGGTTGTTGCGGAAATATCTTTTCGGGTCGGTCATGGAATATTCCACCAGCGTGTCGGCTGCCATATGCACCACAGCGTTAATTCTAAAATGGCCGAAAATCCGCTCGAGCGTGTTAGCATCGCATATATCGCCTGGGACGAATTCAGCCGGTGACAGGACAGCTTCCTTATGACCCTGTTGAAGGTTATCGAGGACGATTACGTTGTATCCCTGTTTTAGTAAATACTCGGTTACGACACTTCCGATATATCCAGCTCCGCCGGTGACCAGGACATTCATCCTAAAGAACCTCTCTATCCAAAATCTCTAGCCCATCATGCTATAACATCCCTTCGATGGTGTCAAGCCAGAAATGGGTTGCCGACGATTGGCAATATGGTACAATATGCAATAATGCCCTGGAGATAGCCAGGACATTCAATGAGAGGCGGAGTCCAAGAAGATGCTGGAGGTTTGCTGAAGGTTAGGCCATCACTTCGATGATAGAACAGATTAAAAAGGTCTGGCAGAGACGGGAGCTGCTGTGGTATATAGTCAAGCTCCAGATGAAGGCTGAGAACAAGAACAAGGTTCTCGGCTTTGTGTGGAGCTTCCTGGACCCGCTCCTGCTGTTCTTAACCTATATGATCCTGGTGCATGTTATCTTCGGACGGGGTGGTCCCCAGTTCCCGGTTCTGCTTTTTATCGCCCTGTTGTCCTGGAGGTGGTTCGCCTCCTCCCTGCAGCGTTCGGTTACCTCCGTAACTTCCAAAGTGGGGCTGATACAAAGCGTGCGCTTTCCATTGGCTATACTGCCGCTGTCGGGGATTATTATCGGCTTTTTCGATTGGCTTTTCGGCTTCGCTATTCTGGTGCCCATGCTCTTTATATTCGAGGCATCGTTTACGGTGAATATACTCTGGCTGCCGGTGCTCTTGCTCATCGAATTTGTAGGCACCGTGGGAGCCTGCCTGATAGTTGCTGTCGTGGGGACTTACCTCTCGGACCTGGGCAATATCATCCAGTTCGTTATCAGGATATGTTTCTATTTGTCGCCTATTTTATACTCAATCGAGGAAACAGTCCCGGAAAGGCTCCGCACGCTGTATCTGCTGGGCAATCCCTTCGCCGGGCTGCTGGAATCATACAAGAACGTGCTGATTCTCGGCATACCGCCTACCGAATATGTCCTGGTTGGCACGGCGGTAGGCTGTGTCGCTTTCCTGGTAGGGCTGTGGTACTTTTCCCGAGATGAACACAAGCTGGTGAAGTCAATTTAGAATGATTAAGGTCAGCGATCTGGGAATCAAGTTCAAGATGGGGAAACGCCGGCGCTCCAGGGCGCTCGCTTTGCTTCTCGAGAGGTCCCGCGACCGGCGAGAGTCGGCTGGTGAGTTCTGGGCGCTCAGACATGTAAGCTTCACCGTGGAACGCGGGGAAACAGTGGGAATTATCGGCAGGAACGGCTCGGGCAAGAGCACTTTGCTGCGTGTGATAGCCGGGGTCTATCCACCCGACGAGGGCAAGGTCTCGGTTCAGGGCGAGGTCTCCACCCTCTTCTCGCTGGGCACCGGGTTTAATGCGGAGCTTTCCGGGCGGGACAACATATATTTAGACGGTATTATGATAGGTATGACGAAGACTCAAATCGACGGAATAATCGACGGAATAATCGAGTTCACCGAGCTGGGTGATTTCATCGAGATGCCGGTGAGGACTTATTCATCAGGGATGCGTTCACGGCTCGGCTTTGCCATTGCCATGAATAGCGATAAGGACATTGTGTTGATTGACGAAATTATGAGCGCCGGCGATGCCGCGTTTCGCCAGAAAGCCGAGGCTGAGATGAACAGGATTATGGGTGAAAAGACGGTACTCCTGGTAAGCCACGCCATGGGCACCATCGAGAAATTTGCCAGCAAGGTAATCTGGCTGGACAGGGGCGTCATTGCCGCCATGGGGGAACCGAAAGAGATAATAGAGCAATACCTGGCGGCGTCTAAGGTAAAGAAGCGGCCTCCTGATGAATACTAGGTCACGGCCTGGTCACAGGAGCCTTAGTATGGCGCTTATCAACAATTCGCTATTGCTGGTAGATGTGGCGGGAAGACTATCCAGTACATTCTTATACCTTTCTCTTGCCCTTTCATAGGCGAATTCTTTCTGCACAAGGGCACAGGCATTCTCGGCGATTTGCTCCAGGTTGGGGTAGTTCAAAGCCCTGATGACATTTTTGGCAGTACATTCTGGAGAGTTATTTTCCATAATGAAGCCGCTCCTAACGTCCTTTACTACATCAAGAATAGCCTCCACTGGCGTTGCCTTATAGATGGAAGACTCACAGCCTGTAGCCAGTGAGTTTCAGGCTAAGAGCAAAGCCACGGTAATCAGAACAAAGCAATAAACGGTTAATACTTTAATAACTCTTTTAGCCAGCATTTTGAGATTTAATTAATATTTTATTCGGTGATACTGGCCTGAACCACATCCTACTTCTCTATCATATTCACCTTTTCATTAATAAATCGTGGTACACTATCTCCATTTTGGCCATTTCTTTATCATACTCAGCTTTTTTCTGTATTATCTGTCTGTTGGCTTTGCCAAATCTACTTCTAAGTTGTCTGTTACTTATCAGGTATACAATCCTATCAGCAAGCATCTGAATGTCGTTTATAGGTACAATAAAGCCATTTTCACCATCCTCAATCCAGGCACGGTTAGCAGGAATATCGGTAACTACAGGAGCTAACTGGCAAGCCATGGCTTCCTGCAAGCTGATGTGAGAGGTATCCGAGAGAGAAGTTGACACATATATATCTGATGATGCCAGATATTTGGGAAGCTCACTATGCGGAATCCATCCGATAAATCTAATGCAGTTTGAGATTCCGAGCGAAATTGCTAAATTCTCCAAATATTTTCTCTGTTTACCATCGCCGGCGATAACGAATTTTGCTTCCGGAGTATGCTTCAAAACTAAAGGTATAGCATTAATTAGCATCTCCACATTATATATAGGCTCAAGGTTGCGGATAGACACTATAGTTGGTGCTCCTGAAATTCTTAGTTGGGTTCTAAGCTCCTCATTTCTCTGCTGCCAGCTAAATTGCTTTGTATCCACTCCCTTAAAAATCACTCTTATTCTGCCCAGCTTAACACCTAACCTTTTCAGCCCATCCCTAGCGACTTCTGAGTCACAGGTTATCACATCGGCTCTTTTTAGTGCGTACTCGGTAATTGCCTTAAAGAGAAAATTCCGCCTTGGATGAATCAATATATCACTCCCCCAGGCGCTAACAATCAGCGGATGGAAGCCACTACAAGCTGCCAGGAAGCCATAGACAGTGATGAAATGACCGTCAACTATGTCTGGCTTTATTCGGTTGATCAGGTGACGGACCTGAAGGATCCAGAAGAGAAAACTGAGGTATTGAGATACTGTCCATATTTTGGGAGCAAGTCTGGTCAGTAAGTGAATATTTACGTTGCTCTCATAACCAGGCATCACCTTCCAGCAAATGAGATGTGTTTCATGCCCCTTGATGGCGAAGTAATTCACCCATCTCTGGGTATGAATACAAGTACCATCAGCAACGTAGCATATTTTCATAGCACCCTTCCTGATGGACTAGAACCAGCCACCCTGGTAACCACATCAAGTGAATCATCATAAGGTGTACTCATTAACCTTCACACTCTTCTCAATTAGCTGTCTAGCTGGTCTAGATATTCCTTGAGTGCTCCAGCCAAATTTCTCCCGGCACTAAACTTTAACAGGCTCGTGTTCACATTCCTTATTGCAGATTTCAGGTTGCCTATATCATACACTACAGTTATCCCCCGACTTTCCATTTCCCTGGCGATTTCGAGTTGATGGTCATCAAAGACCTCGCCATACCTCTTCATTCTTGGGACAAGAACAAGCGGTTTGTTGTGTTCTAATGCCGTTAATATTGACCCACCACCGGCATGGCATACTACCACCCTGGCACCAGCATAGAACTCTTCTATATCGTTTCTCGTCATGAATCTAAAGTAATCACAGTTCTTGGGCTCATAATCTGTGGAGCCAAGCTGCATCACTACCCGCTCATCTAGTTCGCCAGCTATACGGTCCATTTCCTTGACCAGCCTCTCAAAGGCTCGCATTCCCCCTACAGTCACAAATATCAAATCACATTCCCCCAATACTGTGCTTTCTTGCCATATTTTTTTAATAGTGTCTCCCATTGAACCAGAAATAAGTCTGCGAGGGGGTAAATAAGCTTTCCAGCAGCAGAGCGAGTTGTGACTCTCGCCAGAGTTTCGATGAATACAACCTTCGCACCCAGAAGTTTACCCACATAGCAGAATGGGACAGCGATTTCGCCACCGCCTGTGGAAATCACCATATCCGGTCTCTCCTTAAGCAGGATACGGAGGGCAATAAATATGGTCTTTAGCCATGTAATCCTTTCCTTGATATACCCTTTCTTGTATTCAATGAAGTAAGCTCTTTCAAGGTGCTGGGAGTACTCAGACTTGTGCGTAACGAAAAAGTAGTCTTTCCCCTCAAAAGCAGGCATCAGCCTTTGCATCTGGGTTAAGTGCCCGCCGGGACTACAGGCTAAACAAATCTTCAACGCATATCTCCTGAAGTGCTTACGCGAAAAAAAGTTTGTGATCTCGGGCAAGAATCATAATCTTATAGCCTCTTGTCTCTAGATTTCGAGTTACATATTTGGGCTTATGAACCTGGGCCGGCGTATTAACAAGCAAGAGTATATTCATTGAACCATCTTATAAACATATAAGTAGCTCGGTGGGACTAAGTTAAAAAATCTGGATTTAGCTAAGAAGTTGTAAATTCCTCTGACTCTTTTAGGCACAAAGTGGGAAGGGTAGACCACTCTCTGCACTCCCGTGGGTTTCATGGTTCCACTTAGCCATTTGGTGAGGTCTTTTCCTCTGGGATGGCTATAAACATCATTAAGCCAGTCACTATATCCTAGTGCCTTGAGGAAGGTCTTTCTGGCAAATTTTGGAACAAAGAACGGATTAGGTAATCCGGTATGCAAATCAATGGGAAAAAGAGGATTTGGAGCTTGAATAACGAGTTCACCGCCCGGTCGAAGTAAGCACATCGCCTCACAAAGTGCCTTCTGTGGAGATGGGAAATGCTCTATTACGGAGAACATCGTTATGAGATCAGCGGTGCTTGCCTTCAATGGCAAGGCTTGTGCGTCACCAACAATAAAGTGGATCTTTGGCTCTTGGGGCTCTTGGCTCCGCCAGTTGGTGAAATTAACATCCAAGGCGTAGCTCTCTCGGAAGTCTTCTCCAAATACCTTGGTATTTATAAGCCTTCCAGCGCCGATATCGAGATACCTTTCTTTTATTGACGGTCCGTTAGTTACTTCACGATATAGCCTCTTTAAAAAGCGAGCTCTCTCCCCAAGCACTGTCCCTAACGTACACTGAATAGACTTAGTAAAAGCCTTAATTAGTTTCATCTTTGTTCCTAAGCCTTCTATGTAAGGCACTTGTCTTTAACTTCATGAACTCTCATCTCCAGCAGTCGCCAGTCAATAGTCTAGAGTCGAGAGTCAGATTAGTCAAGACGCCGAGTTTGTTGAGTTTATTGGGTTTGTTGAGACGGCTAGATTGCTTCGTCCCGACAAATTGGGACTCGTAATGACAAAGGCAACTATCCCTTGACAACACGTAACATTTCTGTTATACTTAATAGTAGTAAGAAAGCGAGGGTAGAGACAATGAAAGTAAAACGATACACAATTAAAGACTTCGAAAAGCAATTTCCCGATGATGATGCTTGCCTTGAGTATCTCAAGAATACTCGCTGGCCAGATGGTATTTACTGCGAGAAGTGCCAGAGAGTTACCAAGCATCATCGTATTACCAGAAGGAAAGTTTACTCCTGCGACTTCTGCAGAACTCATGTCTCGCCCACTGCTGGAACTATCTTTCACAAGTCTGCTACCTCGCTTCACCTTTGGTTCTATGCCATGTATCTTATGACTAGCACTCGCTGCGGTATCTCCGCTAAACAGCTTGAACGGGAACTTGGCGTTACCTATAAGACTGCGTGGCGTGTGGCTAAGGAAATTCGCCAGACTCTTATGACTCAGACCGATGAACCACTTGGCAAAACTTCTGGCGTTGAACTGGATGAAACTTATATCGGTGGGAAGGCTAAAAATATGCATAAAGCCAAACGGGAACGTCTTGGTGGACGTGGAACTGCTGGAAAGACTGCTGTATGGGGGGCTGTGGAACGGGAAGGCAGGGTTGTAGCCGTAACAGTTCCTAACGTTGATGGAGTTACGCTTCTGCCTTATGTCAGGAAACACGTCATTCCCGCTACTACTGTTTACACCGATGAAATGGGAGCTTATAAGTATCTTAGGGAAAATGGATACGACCATAAAAAAATCAACCATATGGAAAAGGTCTATGTGAGCGGGGATGTCCACACGAACACCATCGAGGGCTTTTGGTCTCTCGCTAAAAGAGGCATCGGTGGCGTATATCATGCTGTATCTGCTAAACATCTTCAGGGCTACCTAAATGAGTATTCTTGGCGTTACAACCACCGTGATGGTGGTCAGGTAATGTTTGAGGCGTTACTTCTTCGGGCTGCGAGGGTTTGATTTGTCGGGATTTGTTGCCTTTTTTAGATTTTCCTCGAACTCTTCTTGTGTTGGTATGGGAATTTCGTGTCCTTTTGGAGTCTTTTGCGTTTTCACTTTTTCCCTCCTCATATTCGGAGTTTAGCATATGGATGGCTGGTATCTCAAGATTCAACGGGCAGAGAAGCACATGGTAGACATCAATCAAGAGGCCATGAGGTACGCAGAAAGCCATCCTTACACTTGCCAGCGTATCAGGTTCCTTGATAGCGATGATACAATCTGGGGTCGCTTCCACATTACGAAGCAACCTGACCCGATGATTGCCGTCATGTTGGGAGATTTCATACATAACTTGCGTAGTGCACTTGATTGGGTCATTGTTGCTTGCTCCCCAAGAAAGCATCGGTATAAGGCGAGTTTCCCAATCCTTTCTAAGGACGTTTTCGCTAAGGACGCAGACGGAAACTTCGTGTTCGGCGACACCGAACGGAAGAACTTGGAAACCTGCCTTCAAGGGTTGTGTCCTGAGGCTAGGGCACTCGTGATAGGGTTGCAACCTTACAATATGGGAGCCAATACCCATCGTGCCATATTGGGAATCATTAGTCGCCTCGAAAACGCTGATAAGCATCGTGAAATTATCACCATCGGCTGTGGCGGGCGAGATTTCAGGGCTAGTCTCAGTATTCCCGACTTTCCTAGACCAGTTGAGTTGCCCGACATCTTGGCTACAGGGGAGGACTTTCTTAAGAACAATACAATGCTCCGCTACGTCATCCCCCCTAAGGTGCTTCCGTTTGTCCATCCATCCGAAGTGGATGTGCAACTCACTGGCACCGTAAAGGTATTGGTCAAGGTAAGTAGACCCAGCGGAAATCAACCCCCCGACCTTTACCTGATTGATAGTATCATGGACATGGCACTTCTTGAAGTCAGCCATATCCTCAATGACTTGGAGGTTTTTTCCGCCCCGATTGATTTTGTGTTCACTTATGTTCCCCCTTTTGGCTTACGTGCTGTGATGGGAGAGTTACCAATGACAAAGGGGGCGTGTCTCATAATGAGGGGAAGGGAAGACGACTTGCGATAACAGAGAGGAGCGCGATGCCAGGTTTATTTTCGCCTGCCTAAGGCGTTCAGGATTATGCCGGTGAAGATGGTTAATATACCGGCAATGATGAATAGAGTGGTCAGTATGGTGCTGCCTAGGGCGAGCTCGCCTGTTGTGGCAGCTAGGTTAATCACCCTGATGCCGACGATGATACCAATCACCAGCAATATACCACCTGACAGTCCGAAGAAAAACAGGGGTCTCCTCTGCGAAATCATGACTATTATCCGACTTAGAACGTCTATGCCATGTCTTATCGGGTTGAGAGTCGAGCCATCTTTGGTATATATGTTGGAGATTGGCACCTCGGTTATCTTGAGGTTTTTATCGGCGGCGCGGGTTATCATCTCCGATTC